>Ga0315298_1004024_pt1 | contig 22485 bp, 19 predicted proteins | sample WHS_1_MG_FD_203077 | JGI IMG/M metagenome (GOLD analysis project Ga0315298, IMG submission 203077) | Extremophilic microbial mat communities from Washburn Hot Springs, YNP, Wyoming, USA - WHS_1_MG | ecosystem: Environmental > Aquatic > Thermal springs > Hot (42-90C) | place: USA: Wyoming...
ATGATCAGATTGAGGTGATCCACGGCTTTGACCCCGCCGGGATAGATCTTGCAGACATTTTCCAGAACGACCCTTGCCATGAGTAAGGGCATCTCACCAAAATTCCTCGGCCACGTCAACCAAACAACCGGTCAGGCCCGGCAATCGGTCGTTGTCATTCTGAGCGAAGCGAAAGCCGAGCCAAGCAAGACGCCGCTGTCGTGTGCGACAAATCTCTGTCTTTCCTCGAAACGCCCTGACGCAAACGACCGAGACCCTTCCCCTTCGCGGCTCAGGGCTTCGGCAGGACGCTCCGGGGGACAGGCCGGGGGATGGTGGCAGTATCAAGTTGCGCCCCCGGCAGCGCCGCCCCGGTCGCGCCCCTCCCGTGCCCGGCCCGAACCGAAAATTGACTGGAAAAAGGCTGCCGCACTGTTCATCCTCACCGGCATGCCAACCAAGCCCATGTCCTCCAAGGAACGGGTGCTCACCACGTTCGCGCGGCAGCCCGCCGACCGGGTGCCGATCAACTACGAGGCGAATCCGGGGATTGATGCGCGGCTGAAAGCGCACTTTGGGCTGTCGCCCAACGATGGCGAGGGACTGCGCCGGGCGTTGGGCGTGGATTTTCGCGGCGTGGGCGCGCGGTACACCGGGCCGCGACTGCATCCGGAACGTCCAGACCGCCGGGTCGATCCCCAATGGGGCTGGGTCACGAAGTACATCGAGCACAGCAGCGGCGCGTACTGGGATTTCTGCGATTTTCCGTTGACCAACGCCGACGAGGAGACGGTCGCCCGCTGGCCCATGCCGTCACCGGACGACTATGATTATTCGCACATCGCCGCCGCCTGCGTCGCCAAGCGCGAGAATGCCATTCACGTGGGCAATCCCGGGTTGGCCTGCATCATGAACACCGCGGGCTTCCTGCGCGGGATGGAACAGGTGTTCCTCGATCTGGCGCTGGACGATCCGGCCGGGCTGCTGTTGATCGACCGGATGCTGGCCATCCAACTCGAAATAACGCGCCGGGAACTGGAAGCCGCGAACGGCGGCGTGGATTTCCTGTGGATCGGCGAAGACCTCGGCACGATTCGCGGGCCGATCATCAGCAGGGAAACCTTCCTGAAACACATCAAACCCCGGCACCAGCCGTTCTTCGATCTGGCAAAAGCCTACCATCTGCCGGTGATGATTCACACCTGCGGGTCGAGCAGTTGGGCCTACGAGGAGTACCTCAAAATGGGGTTGCGCGTCGTGGACACGCTTCAACCCGAAGCCGCCGCCATGTCACCGGCGTATCTGAAGAAACGTTTCGGCAACCGGCTGGCCTTTCACGGCTGCATCAGCACTGCGGGGCCGGTCGCGTATGGGACAGTGGACGACGTGGTGCGCTATTGCCGGGAGACGCTGGAGATCATGATGCCCGGCGGCGGCTACTGTTTCGCGCCCACGCACGCGTTGCAGGACAATTCCCCCACGGAAAACGTTGTGGCGATGTACGAGACCGCGCACCGGTACGGTCGTTACTGAGCGCGCTCCATGATTTCCCACGCCTTGGCGATGTAAAACCGGTAATGCGCCAGCGGCGTGCCGTTCGGAATCCGGTGATCCAACCCCAACACGCACCCGCCCGATTGCACCATCGGCGGAATCTTGTATTCCAGTTCAGCCACAATCTCCTCTTTGCTCCTGCGCAGAACGTGTTTGTCAATCCCGCCCATGAACGCCAGCCGGTGGCCGTATTGCCGGCGTAGCTGCACGATATCCATGCCGGCCGCGGGTTCGCAGGGGTACATGAAGTTGACGCCGGCCTCGAGAAACGCCGGGATGACCGGGCGCATGTCGCCGTCGCTGTCCTGCTTGAACAACCGGGCCCCGCGCTCCTGCGCCGCAGTCCAGCAGCGCCGGTAATACGGGACGATGAATTCTTCCACCTGCTTCGGTCCCAGCAGCGGCCCGCTCCGCCCGGCCATGTCCTCGTGGACGTCGAGTTCGTCGAACGCGGCGACTTGCTGAATCAACCGGACGGCGGTGTCGCCGATGGTTTTCAAGATGTCGTGAATCAACTCCGGTTGCTCGTAACAGGCCAGCGCGAGGTTTTCCTCGCCCAGGAGTTGCCGGGGTTCGTCGAAGCCGCCGGGAATCGAAACGCTCCGGACCTTGCCGGGCACGGGCTGGACCGCCCGGAGGCGCGCCGGGTGGTACTCATAGTGATGTTTGATCTTCAACCAGTCGTCCATGGTGCGGACGGGGTACGTGACCGGCAGGGCGAGCGTGGAAGCGGTTTTGGACATTTCCATGCGCCGGCCCATGGCGTCGCGATAGACGAGCAACGTCGGCGTCTCTTCCAGAATCACGACTTCGTCGCCGCCCATCCAGCCGGTATTGACTCCCATCCCCTGGCAGGCCACAAACCGGTACCGAAACGCCGACAGGTTGATTTCCTCGGGCGTCGCGCCTTGCGCGGCCCATTCTTCCTTCAGCCCCAGCAACGGCCCGAAGATCTCCGTGAACAACGGCCGGGGGTTCGCCCGGAACGTCATGTGGTCGAGGTATTCCTCGCGTGAAACGATTTCGCCGCCCCGCTGGATGGCGAGCTGGGCGTGGAACGAACGGATGTATTGGGCTGTTGTCATTCTTTCTTCTTTTTTGGTGCGGCAGCGCACGAAGCCGGTGTGCCGTCGGCTTCGGCGTAAATCCGATTGTATTCTTCCGCGCTCACCACCCGGCTGCCGGCGCTCCGGTAATGGAATTGCAACGCCCGCCGCCGGTCGGGGGAACGATTCGCGGGCGTCTGGTGCGGCAGCATCCCGGCAAAAACGAGCGCGCCGCCAGCCGGTAACTCCACGGGGACCGCCTGCTTCGGATTGATGCGGCCGGGCATGATTTCGCAGTCGAACGTGTGATGATGTTTGCGCGGCCCGTGGCGGTGTTCGCCCGGCAAGACATGCATGCAACCGTTGGCAACCGTGGCCGGGTCGAGCGCGATCCAGACGCCGAGCACCGAGGCGAGCGGCGTGACGGCGAAATAGGCGTTGTCCTGATGCCACGGTTTTTCCGAGCCGATGAACGGCGGTTTGATCAACGCCATGTCCTGAAACAAAATCGGGTCCGCGCCGAGGATGGATTCGACGACGCCGCGAATCTTCGGGTGGCGGTGCGCCAGCCCGTCGAGGAACGGGTTGACCTCGCAAAACCGCATCAACTTGCGGACGCTCAGTTCGTCGCGCGTCGGCACGCCCGGCTCGAATTGGACCAGCAAACGTCCGCGCGGATACTGCCGGATGAGGGTGGCAAGCGCCTGACGGGCTTCCTCCACTTCGCGCGGCGTGAGAAATTCCGGGAAAGCCAGGTAGCCATCGCGGTGGAATTGGGCGAGTTGGTCGGCGGTCAATTGCATGCCGCGAATGTGCCGCAAACGCCCGTGACCGGCAATGGACGCAGTTCGCAAAATGTTGTACTGATGGCGCATGCTGAAAATTACGGCGGCGCCGCGATTTTACCGGTGTGAGCCCGGTTGGAGCTGGGGACCGCTGACGATGCCGGATTGCGATTTGTGGTACGTACTCGCTGGCGAAGGGACAGTGGAGTTGAATGGCCGCAGGTTCCCGGCGAGTGCCCACCGCTGTTTCGTGTTCGTGCCCGGCGACCGGATCAAGGCAGCGCACGACCCCCGCCGGCGATTGCGGGTGTTTGCCGTACATTTCGACCGGTGGGACAACGGCGTGGAGGTGCACGGAGTGAAAGTGCGGGACGCGGCATTTTTTGGGGCGTTGGCGCGGCGGTGTGCGGCCAGTTACCGGGCCAATACCCCGGCGTGCCGGCGGCAGAGCGCGGCCCTCGTCGAGCAGATGTTGTTGCATTTATGTGTCGAGGCGGAGCCGACGGCGCCGCCGGTGGTGGACTCCCGGATCAGCGGCGTGGTGGAAATGATTCAGGAGGAACCGGGCCGCCGTTGGCCGGTCCCGGCGCTGGCGGCGCGGGCGGGTTTATCGCGGTCGCAGTTCACCCGCCGGTTTACGGCCGTCACCGGGCTGGCGCCGAAAAACTTTTTGATTCAGGCCCGGGTGGAGCGGGCCAAACAGCTTTTGTGCGAAACGGACATGACGGTGAGCCAGATTGCCGACGCGCTGGGGTACCGGGATGTCTATTTCTTCAGCCGTCAATTTGCGCAGGTCACCGGTCAACCGCCCACCGCGTGCCGGCAACGATTGACTGGTTAGACTCGTTCCGCGTAGGGAATGACAGAAAAACGCGCCTTCGGCAGGCACTTCATCAGAGTGGGACAACCATCTTGGTTGTCCTGTCCGGCAATGGGCAAGCTGGAAGCTTGCCCTGCTTTGATTGCGGCTGGGCTGGTTAGGAGTACTGCGGCAGATACCGGCCGTGGGCGCGGATGAGGTCGTCGCACATCGCGCGGATCTGGTCGAGCGGCAACTCGGCGGCGGTGTGCGGGTCGAGCATCGCGGCCTGGTAGATGTAGTCGCGTTTGCGCTGGAGCGCGGCGTCCACCGTCAGGAGTTGGACGTTGATGTTGGTGCGGTTCAGGCCGGCGCATTGTTCCGGCAGGTCGCCAACGTAGCAGCCCTGCACGCCGTTGCGGTCCACGAGGCAGGGGACTTCGACGCAGGTGCGGGCCGGCAGGTTTGTGATGAGCGCGCCCCGGTTGAGGATGTTGCCGTGGACGCGGGTGGGGGTGCCGGTCTCGATGGCTTCCATGATGTAGGAACCGTATTCGCGGGTGCGTTTGTGGGTGAGGGCTGGATTTTTGACGAGTTCATGGCTGCGTTTTTTCCAGTGGTTGATCTGGGCGATGCAGCGCCGGGGATATTCATCGAGCGGGATGTTGTAGGCGTCAATCAGCTCCGGGTACTGGCGCTTGATCCAGTAGGGCATGTATTCGGCGGAGTGCTCGCTGGATTCGGTGAGGTAATAGTTGAAGTGCAGCATCATCGCCACCCGGACCATGTCAATGCTCAACCGGTATTCGAGGGGGATTTGCTCGAAGGGGACGCCTTGCCGGCGGAGCTGTTGATATTTTTGGGCGCACTTTCGTCCGCCGCCTTTGCGCCGAATCGTTTCCAGCCCGCGCGCCGCGGTTTTCTTGATGAGCGGGTAGAGGTCGCGTCCGTCATCAGCGATTTCGAGCAGCCAGGCCTGGTGGTTGATGCCGGCAATGTGCCACCGCAGCCGGTCCGTGGTCTTGATGCCGAGCATCTTGACCAGCCAGCCCGCGCACCCTTGCACGCTGTGGCACAGCCCGACGGCGCGGATGGCGGAGCCTTCGAGCACGGCCCCGGTCACCATGGCCATCGGGTTCGTGTAGTTCAGCAACCAGGCTTCCGGGCACACCCGTTCCATGGTGTGGGCAAAATCGAGCAGGACCGGGATGGTCCGCAAGGCGCGGAAAATGCCGCCAATGCCCAGCGTGTCCGCGATGGTCTGGCGGAGTCCGTACTTCTTCGGGATCTCGAAATCAATGACCGTGCTCGGCTTGTAGCCGCCGACCTGGATGGCATTGACGACGTAGTGCGCGCCCTGCAACGCGGCGCGCAGGTTCGGACGGCCCAGGTGCGCCGTAATCTTGGCGCGGCCGGCATTGATGTTTTTGTTGAGCACCGTGAGCATCAATTCCGACTCTTTCAGTCGCGTCGCGTCAATGTCGTACAAGGCGATGTGCGCATCCTGAAGGGCCGGCGTGCACATGGCGTCGCCGAGAATGTTTTTGGCAAAGACCGTACTTCCCGCTCCGAGAAAAGTGATTTTGGGCATGGGACAGAATCATGCCGTTGGCGGCCGAAAAAGCAAGCTTGTCCGCGCGCTGCGGGGCGGACGAGAATCTGCCCGAGCGCCCCACAAAACACCCGGTTTCGGCGGGCCGCGCTTCCGCGTGGCCGCAGAGTGATCACAGCAACGGCACGGTCGCGCCGAAGCGCGACCCTCCGGTCAGATATTTTGTGAGGCGCGCTAACTCAGCGAGAATCGCACTGCGTCCTGCTGGTTTTTGGCCCGGCGGAGCTTGGCCAGTGCGACATCCTGAATCTGCCGGATCCGCTCGCGGGAGACCCGGAATTGCCGGCCCACCTCTTCGAGGGTGCGCGGCGGGTTGCCGTCGAGTCCGAAGCGTTGGGTGATGATTTCCGCCTCGCGCGGGTCGAGTTCTTTGAGCAACGCCTGGATTTCCCCGGCGAGGTTCCGGTCGGCCAACGTCTCGTAAGGCGTCGCCGTCCGGTCGTCGCCGATCACCTCGAAGAGTTGGGTGGAGTCGGCGTCATCGCCGACAGTCGCGTGGAGGCTGAGGGGGGCGGTGCCGATCGTGCGGAGTTGTTCCACCCGGTCGGCGGGCAAATCCACCAACTGGCCCAACTCGGCGGCCGTGGGGTCGCGGCCGAGTTGTTCGCTGAGGCGGAAGCCGGCGCGCTTCATTTTGCTGATTTTCTCCGTGATGTGCACCGGCAGGCGGATCAACTTGGATTGGTTGGAGAGCGCCCGGCGGATGGCCTGCTTGATCCACCACGAGGCGTAGGTGGAGAATTTCGCGCCTTTCCGGGGGTTGAAATGCTCCACGGCTTTCATCAAACCGATGTTGCCCTCGCTGATGAGGTCGAGCAGCGGCAGGCCCAACTCGGCGTAGTCGTTGGCGATTTTGACGACGAGCCGGAGGTTGGCCTTGATCATCTGCTCGCGGGCCTGGGCATCGCCGCGGCGGATGCGGCGGGCCAACGCCCGCTCTTCTTTCCGGGTCAACAGCGGGACCCGGCCGATTTCCCGCAGGTAAATCTCAATTCCGTTTGCCGCTGTTTGTGGTTCCGTTTTCATTGCCATCGTCTGCGCCTCCGGCAGCTCCACGGTGAACCGCCACCGGGATTAGACCGCGCCGGCAGGGAAATTACTCAACCATTTTTGGAAAATCAGAACGAACGCCGGCGCGAACTGGCCGGGGTGAGCCGCAATCTGTCGGCGGACCTCGGCCAGCGGCCAGAATTCGCCACCGGCAAGCTCGGCCGGGTTGATGACGGGCCGGTAGTCGCCCCGGAGACTGTAGACCCAGACAAATTCCTGGCCGGTGGCGGCGCAGGCCGCGACCTTGAAGCACCGCCGCAAGGCATCCGGCGCGACTGCAATGCCCAGTTCTTCGCGGAGTTCCCGGACCGCGCCGGCGTCGTAAGTTTCGCCGGCATCGAGGTGGCCGGAGGCGCTGGAATCGTAGCAGCCGGGAAAGGTGTCTTTACCGGCGGTCCGCTGCTGGAGGAACAGTTCGCCCCGGAGGTTGAACAGGAAGACGTGAACGGCCCGGTGTTTGCGGCCGGTGGCATGGACTTCCGCTCGACTGGCCTGGCCAATCACCCGGTCGGCATCGTCCACCACATCGAAGATTTCGTTCATGGGAAAAAGAAAGCCCCCCGGTGCCGGGGGGCTTTCCCGATTCTGGTTCTAGCCGGTCAGGTTAGAACTTGACGTTGAGTTCGCCACGGATTTCGTGGGCCACGGCGTCGAATGAAGTGTCGCGAAGCGCCGTCTCCGGCAGGAGCACACCATACACGAGTTGGCAACGGACATCCTTGCTGTAGTCATAGCCAAGGATCGTATCAATTTCCCAGCCAATTTCCTTGTGAAGACCGGAGGTTGTGGTCCCGGCGGTCCCGAAGTCCACGTTTCTATTACTCACCTGTTGGGCATTCTTGTCGGCTTGGAGATAGTAATATGCCTGCAGCGCCAGGGTGGTGTTCGCGGCTGGCTTGACCGACGCGCCGAGGTTGAAGATATGGATGTTCGACAACAGCGGATGGAGCAGATAGCCGTTGTAGCCGTCCACATAGTCAAACCACGGTACGAAGGCGTGCTTGCCGCTGTCGCCGCCACCGGTGGCGTAGGTATAGTTGAAGTTCACTGCGGGCGACCATTGGACATCAGCCAACGTGTAGTTGCCGCCGACGTTGACCAGGCCGGCGCTAATACCGTTATTGGCCACCGTCCCATCCGGCCCCCATTCAAACGCGGCTTCCGCCCAACTCTTCAAGCCCTTGGTCAGATTCAGATCGGTCCGCAAACCGATGATCATCGGCGACGCGCCGTTCAACGTTGTCGGCACACGGGCCAAGGTTGCCCCGGCGCTGTCGCTGGCGGAGTAGCCCCAGTACAGTTCCACGTCCTTGAGGAGCGAATCGGTCATCTCATACCGGGCGTTCAGGAACAGCAGGTTGGCGTTGAATCCTGTGCTACCGGAGCCGAATACCGAGCCTTCGATTGTGCGCGAATACACCACGTCCACCGTTACCGGATACCAATCCAACACGAGCCGGGCGGCATCGAAGTTGTACTCCCCTTCGGCGCTGCTGAGGATCAAGCCGCGCCCGTAGTTCAGGTACTGCCGGCCCAATCGCAGCGTGGCCGGGGTGTAGAACACCTCGCTCAACTGCACATAGGCTTCGTTGATCCCGAGGTCAAAACCGCGGTTGATCACGTTGCCTTTGCCATTCGGCTGACCCGCGCCCGATGTCTGTTCGTTGAAGTTATCGAAGGAGCCTCGTTCACTTCCCCACAGACCTTCGGCTTTGAGCGTCACGACCACGAGGACGTGGTCTTCGAGATCGGCTTCACAGGTTATCCGGGTCCGTTGGCTGATGAAGTTATCATCAATCACGTTGCCCGCGTCAGCCCGGTTCAGATAATACCCGCGGACGCGGATGTCCCCGCTGAGGCGGATATTCTGAACGTCGGCGTATGACTTGCCGGCCAGCAAAGCGACTGCTGCCAGCGCTATCACTGCTCCTATCCTCTTCATTTTACCCTCCTTTGGTTTATGTTTCCTCCACATTTCAAGCCGCGTCCGCGGCTCTAACCGTTTAACGGATAGCCGTTACCAAAGAGCACTTCCAAACCGCTGCCGTACTGCCTCTTTGGCCACAGCGCACCGTTCACTCGCCCATATAACGCCCCCCCTCCGGACCTGTCAAGCCCCAAAATGTTCCCAAAATCTGGCAAAGCCGGCAGCCGAAGGACACCACTGATCAACACCAACCGCAATGGGTTGCCTCAGCCACCCCATCCGCCATCTTTTGTTCCGCCCGAACGATCGGTCTGGGAATCGGCTCTTTTTTGTGAAATACCTTTCAATAAACAGGTTGCGTCGGCAATCATGAAGACCACCCTCCCCCATCGCGTTGATCTGCGGTAACAAACCCTTGTCCTTCCCCGGGTTTCATGGTAGCGGAAACGTCATGAATTCTTGCGGTCAACCCCCCGGCTGTGACACCTCTCTCGACCGGCGCGGTTTCATCAAACTGGGCGCGGCCGGGGCGCTGACCTTGCTCGCGTCCCGCATGCCGGCGCTGGCCGGGCCGTTTCGGCGCGAGGATTTTTCCCGCCTCGTGCCGGCAGACAAAAAGCTCGATCCGCAGTGGGTCAAGTCGCTCTTCGACCGCGGCACACCGGAAGTCTGGTCGGGCGAGCAGTTGAAATATATCGGGATGCCGGTCGGGGGGATTTGCGCCGGGCAACTCTATCTCGGCGGCACCGGCAAGCTGTGGCATTGGGACATTTTCAATCGCACCACGAATTCCGGCGCCAGCGGGCCGCACTACCGGGACCCGTTGTTGCCGGCCTCGCCGGTGGACCAGGGCTTTGCGCTGAACGGGAAACCGCTCGACCAATTCGCACACATTTCCTTCCGGGGCGAGTATCCGTTCGGCATCGTGACGTACCGGGAGAAGGACGTGGAGGTGGTGCTGGAGGCGTTCTCGCCATTCATCCCGCTGAACACCGACGACTCCAGCTTGCCGGCGACAGTGATGCGATTCACCGTCAAGAATACCGGCCGCCAGAAGCGGGAGATCGAACTGGCCGGACATTTGTCCAGGGCCGACATGGCCAGCCAGATCAAGCGTGGGAATGGGTTCGTATTTCTTGAATGTTCGTCGGCGGCCGGGACGATGGGGTCGGCGTTGCTGGGCGAGGGCGAGACGGTGACGCGCAACCTTTCGCTCGCACCGGGGCAGGCGGCGGTCGTGACGTTTGTGGTGACGTGGCATTTCCCGCATCTGACGCTGGAGAAGTTACCGGGCGGGCGTTACTACGCGACGAAGTTCAACGCGGCGTTCGCGGTGGCGGAATACGTGGCCGGCAACTTCGACCGGCTCTACCGGGACACGAAACTCTGGCGTGACACCTGGTACGACTCGACGTTGCCGTACTGGTTTCTCGACCGGACGATGCTCAATACTTCCATTCTCGCCACGTCCACCTGTCACCGTTTCAAAGACGGGAGGTTTTACGGATGGGAAGGTGTCGGCTGTTGTCCGGGCACGTGCGGCCATGTCTGGCATTACGCGCAGGCGGTGGCGCGATTGTTCCCCGAGCTGGAACGCGACCTGCGTGAGCGGGTGGACTTCGGGTTGGCGCTCCAGCCGGACGGCGCGATTCATTTTCGCGGGGAATTCAACAATTTCCCGGCCATTGACGCGCAGGCCGGCGCGATCTTGCGGGCGTTGCGCGAGCACCAGATGACCACAGACCGGGCCTTTTTGAAAAAGAACTGGCCGGGCATCAAGCGCGCCACGCAGTGGCTGATCCAGCAGGACGCCGACGGCGATGGCCTCATCGAAGGCCAGCAGCACAACACGCTCGACGCGGATTGGTTCGGGCCGGTGGCGTGGTTGAGCGGCCTGTATCTCGCCGCGTTGGCCGCCGCCGCCGCGATGGCCGACGAGATGGGAGAGACCGGGTTCGCCCAACAATGCCGGGCCCTGGGGGCGCGCGGGCAGAAAAACATCACAGAACAACTGTTCGACGGCGAATACTACATCAATCAACCTGACCCGAAACACCTCAATACAGTCAACTCCGGCACGGGTTGTGAAATTGATCAGGTCATGGGACAGAGCTGGGCGTGGCAGGTGGGGTTGCCGCGGGTGTTCCCGGAAAAAGAAACCGTGGCGGCGCTCCGGTCGTTGTGGAAATACAACTTCACACCGGATGTCGGCCTGTACCGGCAGGTGAACAAACCCGGCCGCTGGTACGCGATACCGGGCGAAGCCGGGTTGTTGATGTGCACCTTCCCGCGCTCGGACTGGGATTTTACCAAAGCGAGCGGGAACCAACCCGGCCAGCCGGGCGTTGCCGGCTACTTCAACGAGTGCATGACCGGGTTCGAGTATCAGGTGGCCGGCCACATGATTAGGGAAGGTCTCGTGCTGGAAGGGCTGGCCATCACCCGCGCCGTGCACGACCGCTACTCGCCGTTGCGGCGCAATCCCTACAACGAAATCGAATGCGGCGACCACTATGCGCGGGCGATGGCGAGCTATGGCGTTTATCTGGCAGCCTGCGGTTTCGAGTATCACGGGCCCAACGGACACATCGGTTTCGCGCCGCGCCTGACGCCGACAAATTTCAAGGCGGCCTTCACCGCGGCCGAAGGCTGGGGCACGTTTGCGGTTCAAGATGCCGAATACAAAATCCAAGTTCGCTGGGGGAAACTCCGGTTGAAAACCATCGCGCTCGCCACCGCGAAGAAGCCGCACCGCGTCCAAGTGACGCTCGGCCACAACGACTGGCCGGCGCGTTTCGAGCACGGCGAGGGGAAATTGCGGATTTGCTTGGAACGCGAAGCCGAAATGGCCGCGCCGCAAGAACTCCGAATCACCACCGCCTAACCCACAGGAGCCACTATGAAAAAACTCTGGATGATCGTTTGTCTCGCCGTTGCCGGGGCGTTCCCGGCGCAAGCGGAGATGAGTTGGCAAACCAAACTTGAAAATTCACTGCCCTTGATGGGGCACCGGAACTGGATCGTCATTGCCGACGCCGCCTACCCGTGGCAGACGGCCAACGGCATCGAAACCGTGGACACCGGCGCCAGCCAGATCGAAGTCACCAAGAAAGTGCTGGAGTTGTTGGCCAAAACCCGGCACGTCAAACCGACCATCTACACCGACGCCGAACTGCCGCACGTCGCCGAAACCGACGCTCCCGGCATCACGGCCTATCGTCAACAACTGGCGAAACTGCTGGAAAAACAAAATGTCCAGTCGCTCCCGCACGAAGACATCATCAAGAAACTCGACGAAGCCGGTCAGACCTTTCACGTCCTGATCTTCAAGACCCGGCATGTCCAGCCGTACACCTCGGTCTTCCTGCAACTCGACTGCGGCTATTGGAACGCCGAATCCGAGAACCGCCTGCGTGCCGCCCTCAAAGCCGCAAAGTAAAAGCGCCTCACAAAACCGGTTCTCCGTAGCCGCCCCCTTCAGGGTGCGTTCGGAAAAGCGCAGGCTGAAGCCTGCGGCCACAGGTTTTGTTAGCGGCTCTCAATCGCCGCCACCCGCCCGCGCCAGGACGGCGGCTCGGCGCAATCTGTGGGAACAGCCGGCCGGCTAGCGCCAGCCCAGTTCGTAGCCGGCCTCGTACATCGCGACGATGTTTTCGGGCGGGCTGACGGCCTGGATGTTGTGGCACGGGCCGAGGATGTAACCGCCGCCGGCGCCGAGAATGCGGAGGTTTTCCTCCACTTCGCGGCGCACATCGGCCACGCTGCCCCACGGCAACGTCTGCTGGTTGTCCACCGCGCCGTGGAAAATCAGCTTGGCGCCAAAATCGCGTTTCAACCCCTCGCGCGCCATGCCGGGCAGTTTCCATTGAATCGGGTTGAGGATGTCAATGCCGAGCGCAATGAGGTCCGGGATGATCTCGCGGATCGCGCCGTCATCGTGGTGAAACACATACGCGCCGGCCTGGTGGACAAGGTCGCTCATTCGTTTCATGCGCGGGAACAGATACCGGTGCATGTGTGCGCGCGACATGAGTAATCCTTTTTGGCTGCCGAGGTCTTCGGCGACGTAGCTGATCAGTACCTTGCCGGGAATGGTCTCGTAAATGCGCCGGGTCTGTTCGTAGGCGAGGCCGAAGAGTTTATCCAGGCAGTAATCCACAATCTCCGGCTCGGCGACGAGGTCCATGAACGCCTGTTCCAGCCCGCGCAACCGGCAATACATCAAAAACGGTTCGCTGCCGCCGCCGCGGATCGGCCGGTGTTCCTGGCCTTTGATCTGGTCCGGGATTTTCGAGTAGTCGTACCAATCCGCCTGTGGCCACCGGTAGTTCGCCTCAATTGCAGCGACCGAGTTGTACCGGGCCAGCGGCGCGTTCTCCGGCTCGTCATACATGCCGGTCCCGTATGCAATTTTCCGGTGGCGGATGCCCCAGATGTCCGCGCCCGCCGGCGGCGGCGGGCCGACGTACTTTGGGCCGACCGTCAGCGGCGGATCAATGTGCAACCGCTGCAGCATGGTCGCGTAGTCGCACCCCAGATGCTGCAAGAGTTTGGTGGTGGCCTCGCCGGTCGCCCAATAATCCATCGGCACCCGGTCGGGCGTTCTGCGTTGCAGGACCGCGAGCCAACGCTCGCGCGGCGACATCGTTTCTTTTCTCATAAACTCAGCAAACCTTTCCGCGTTTCCCCGCCGGGCCGTGGGCGATGGGGTTTTCGCCGATCCAACGTTCATCGACCGGCTCGCTGGCGAGTTGATACCGGGAGTCCGACGAGAGCCGGTACCGGTTGGTGTGATTGTCCAAACTTCCATGCACCGTGGCCATGCCGAACACCAGCACGTCGCCCATCCGGAAATCCGCCGTCAGCCACCGCCCGCCGAGTTTCTCGCGCAACGAGACCGGATCGGACGACAACCGGCCGTCCCAATGTTGCTTGGCATCGGGCCGGTTGGAACAAAACGTGTCCACATCGCGGCGGAGGTAGTTCTGCAGTTTGTCGCGCTGCCGGTGCGAGCCTTCCAAAATCATCAACCCGCCCAGCTCCACCGGGATGTCCCCGATGGGCGTCCACGACGTGTAGAGGTTGAACGTCCCGCGCCCCATGTACACCACGTCGGTGTGCGGGTACGTCCCTGACCCGCCCCCGCGCACGCTGCGAAACCACGTGTAATCAAAATGCCGGACCGCGCCGGCGAGGAAGCGTTCGTAAAACTCCATCATCGGCCCCGTGTAGAGCACATCGCGCAACGCCTGATTTTGGTGCGCGAGCTTGTCCGGCATGAACGCGCCGCCCTTGCCGGCCAGGGAGACGGCATCCATCCGCGGAAACCGCTCATCCAAGAAACCCAACTCCGCCAACCGGTCCACCACGTATTGCCGGGCAGCGCGCACCTGTTCCCCATCCAGCAGTCCCGGCAGGTAGAGATAGCCGTCTTCCGCCATGCGCGCCCGCAGCGCCGCGCCGTCCTGCGCGATGTCAGCGCTGCGCCGCAATTCGCCAAACGCCGCGGCGCTCCGATCGAGTTCTTTTCCGAGAGAAGTAAGCGGGGGCAAGGCTGTCGTCGTCATGTCCCGGCATCATACCCGACTGCGGCCGCGACGCAAACCAGTTGCCTGCCGGCTCGTGAGGTCGCCGGGGGCTGCCCGGCGGCCAATCGCGACGCCACTATCATCTGGGCATGACGACCTCCAGGGGTTTATGATGGCACGCCAATGAACACCCCGTTCGTTGAGGAACCGATTCATGATCACACGCCCACCGGCCACGGGAACGGCAACCCCAATCCGGTGATTGGCCCAGGGTAACCATGACCTCCCACCAACGTTTTCATGCCGTCATGAACTTCCGGCCGTTCGACCGGCTGCCGATCATCGAGTGGGCCGGTTGGTGGAACAAAACCATCGAGCGCTGGCACGCCGAAGGGTTGCCGGCAACATTGCAAGACCGGTACGACATCTGCCGGTATTTCGGCCTCGATGTCTATTGGCAGGATTGGATTGGCGCCCGCAAAGGCTCCTGCCCCAGGGCGCCCAGTCACGGCGCGCCGATCATTTGCTCGCTCGCGGATTATGAAGCGCTTCGCCCCCACCTTTTTCCCGCCCCCGACGAAATGCCCAACCGCTGGCCGGCATGGGAACGGGTGGCTAACAACGAGGACATCGTCACGTGGTTCACGCTCGACGGGTTTTTCTGGTTTCCGCGAACGTTGCTCGGCATCGAGCCGCACCTGTACGCGTTCTACGACCAACCGGAGTTGCTCCACCGGATCAACTCCGACCTCGCCGACTGGCATCTGCAAATCATTGAACGCATCGGCAACGTCGCCAAGCCCGACTTCATGACATTCGCCGAAGACCTCAGTTACAACAACGGCCCGATGCTGTCGCAGGCGCAGTTCGAGGAATTCCTCGCCCCGTATTACCGGCGTGTCATCCCGGCCCTGCGGAAACTCGGCACCATTCCGTTGGTGGATTCCGATGGCGACATCTTCCAGCCGGCCGCGTGGTTCGAGGCGGCCGGCATCGAGGGCATCCTGCCGCTCGAACGCCAAGCCGGTGTGGACATCGGCAAACTCCGGGAAGCCTACCCGAAAATGAAATTCATCGGCCACTTCGACAAGATGACGATGAACAAAGGCGAAGCCGCGCTGCGCGCCGAGTTCGAGCGTTTGATGCCGGTGGCGAAGCGCGGCGGCTTCCTCATCAGTTGCGACCATCAGACCCCGCCCGGTGTTTCGCTGGAAGATTACCGGCTTTACCTGCGCCTGTTCCACGAGTACGCGTCCTGTTATCAAAAGCCGCGGTAGAAATGTTAAGATCTGCTTTATGAAGAAGAAATACGATGTCGCCGCTTACATTTGGCCGGCCTATACCGGCGATGAACCCCGCAGCCGAATCTTCTGGCCGGCAGGCGAGGGCGAATGGCAAACTGTGCGAGCGGCGGCGGCGAAGTTCGCGGGACACAACTGGCCGCGCAAACCGCTCTGGGGTTACTGCAATGAAGCCGATCCGTTGGTCATGGAAATGCAGATTGATGCGGCTGCCGACCATGGGGTGAACGTCTTCATCTACGACTGGTACTGGTACGACAACCGCCCCTTCCTCGAACAGTGCCTTAACAACGGCTACCTCAAGGCGCGCAACAACCATCGGGTCAAGTTTTACCTCATGTGGGCCAACCACGACGTGAATTACTGCTGGGACAAACGCTTGGCGCACGTGGACCTCGAGACCATCGTCTGGAAGGCTGCTGTCAACCGCACCCAGTTCGAGGAGATCGCCCTGAGACTGATCCGAAACTATTTCACGCACCCGTCTTACTACACCATCAATGATTGCCCGGTTTTCCAAATCTATGACCTGAAATCGCTCGTCACCGGCCTCGGCGGCATTCCGCAAACCATCGCTGCATTCGACTGGTTCCGGAAGCAGGCAGTGAAAGCCGGTCTGCCCGGACTTCATCTCCAACTCACATCGTGGGGTGCCCACCGCAAGAACATGAGCGGCGTTGATGGCGGCGCGGAAACCACCTTGGCGGCGGCAGTGGAAAAACTGGGGTTCGACAGCACGACGAATTACCAGTTCTGTCACTTCACTAATATCGACCGCGAATACGCCGTCATCATGGAGGACGTGAAGAAAGAGTGGGCGCGCATGGATCGGGAGTTCAAAGTTCCTTACTTCCCTCACGTCTCCGTCGGCTGGGACAACAATCCGCGTTTTGAGACCTTTCGTCCCGGCATCGTCAACAACAACACTCCTGCAGCGATAGAAAAAGCTCTTCTGGCGGCGCGCGATTACGTGGACTCCCATCCGAACCAACCGCCGCTCATCACCATCAACAGCTGGAACGAGTGGACGGAGACCAGCTACCTCCAACCGGACGACTTGTATGGTTATGGATATCTGGAGGCGGTCCGCAATGTCTTTGGAGCGTCAGCATGAAACGATTATTGCTCCCTTTCGTCGCGCCTCTGGTTCTCATGGCTCGCCATATCATTACCTGCGATGAGTTTGTTTTTGCCGGGGCGATTCATTAGAGTCGCTGACCTATGATGCAGGTTTCTGATTCATCGCGTCCCCAGTTCCATTTCCGACCGGCCGCCGGCTGGCTCAACGATCCGAATGGGCCGTTGTTCTGGCGCGGGTGGTATCACGTGTTCTATCAGCACAACCCGTTCGGCGAAACCTGGGGCAACATTCACTGGGGACACGCCCGCAGCCGGGACCTGGTGCGTTGGGAACACTTGCCCATCGCACTCGCGCCGCTGGCCGACCGCGGCGAACGGCATTGTTTTTCCGGTTGCGCCGCCATCGCGGGCAACGGCCGGCCAGTCCTCCTCTACACCAGCATCGGCCGCGCGCAGCCCGAACAATGGGCGGCGGTGCCGGAAGACGACGACCTGTTGCGCTGGCAGCGCGTCGAATCTCCCGTGCTGACCATGGCCTGCCACGGCGCCACGGCAATCGAAGAATGGCGCGATCCATTTGTGTTCCAACACGACGGGGATTCGTTTCTGGTGATTGGCGGACGGCTCGGAGGACAAGGCGTGGTGCTGTTGTATCACGCGGAGGATACCTCGTTGTTGCGCTGGCGGTACGTCGGGGTGCTGCACGGCGAGGAGTTACCGGTGTCGCTCGAGTGTCCGCTGTTCTTCAAGTTGGACGGCCAGTGGGTCCTGATTATTTCCATTCCCGAACACGGTGTGGAATACCGGGTCGGCCAATTCAACGCGCCAGCCGGTCGATTCACCGTGACCGGCCGGGGGCGGGTGGACGAGACGAATCATTTTTATGCGCCCAACACGCTGCGGACGACGGATGGCCGGCGCGTGTTGATTGGTTGGGTGCGCGGCTTCCCGCGCGGCCAGGGGTGGAACGGTTGTTTCTCTTGGCCGCGCGAATTACGGGTGGGTGCCGACGGCTTGTTGCGGCAGTATCCGTTGCGGGAATGGCAAACGCTGCGGAGCAAGCCGGCGGCGACCGGCCAATTCGTTCGTCGGCAGGCGAATGGCGAGTGGCTGTTTTGCGACCGGTCGTTGCGGGAGACGTTTGCAGCGGATGGCCGGTGGTGCCGCACGCAAATTGATCCATCTTCGGTCGCACCCGAAACCGGCGGCGAGAATTTCGCTTTGGCCAGCATCTGGCCGGAGTGAGGCGCGGTCCCCACGATTCCTCACTTCGTTTCCGCTTGCGATTCCTCCCCGAACACGGCCAACGCCGGGAGCATCTCTCCCCGGTCGTCAAACAACGCACAGGCCCCGTCTTTCCAGACGCGCTGGGCCCCGCACTTGACCGCTTCCGGATACCACCAGATGACCCCGCGGCCCAAACCTTTCGGAGCGGCGCGTACAATCCGTATGATTTCGGCCAGAAAATCGCGTTGTCCTTCCGGCGTGAACGGATACGGGAAGTTCGCGGCCTTCTCGTTGTACCACTGTTTGTCGCCTTTCCAGGGATAGGCGACCTCGACGACGATGATCGGTTTGCCGAAGGTCGCGGCGACCGCCAGCGTTTCGGTCAGGTTCGCCGGTAACCCCTGCCATTCGCTGTAAAAGCTCAAACCCAGGATGTCATAGTCCACCCGGTATTCCTGGAGTCGTTGGCAAAACCTTTCGACCGCGCTGGCGTGGCCGCCGCTGGCGCTGTGAATGATAATCTGAGCCGGCAACCCGGAGCGTCTCACGCCGCGCACCCCGGCATTCACCAGTTGGCCGAACTGTTGCCATCCCGTGCCGTCTTTCTGATAATCGCCCAGCGGTTTCAGGATGCCGGTATCAATCTCGTTGCCGACCTGAACCAGGTCCGGCGGGCAACCCGCGGCCTGGCACTTCGTCATCACGTCCAACGTGTAGAACTCAACCTGCTTCACCAGGTCGGCCAGCGCCAGATCCTTCCACGCGGCCGGTATCGCCTGATGGCCGGGATCCGCCCATGTGTCCGAGTAGTGGAAATCCAGCAGGAACAAGCCACCCGCATTCTTGATGCGCTGGCCCAGCGCGATCACGTAGTCCAGGTTCTGGATCGTCCCGTCCTTGCCGTTCGGGTTCACGAACAGGCGCACGCGAAAGGTGTTGCATCCGTGGCGCAGCATGGCCTTGACGAGGTCAACGGGTTGCCCCCGTTCCTTGAGGACCAGTCCGTCTTTCTCGAACTGGGCAATCATGGAGATGTCGCCGCCCTTGTAAAACGGTGCCGGCACCGGTCCCGCGGCGCTTACCGCGGGCGACAGCAGACAGCAGACACACGAGGCGCGCAGCAACTGTGCGGTGCCGAGGAACACGGTGCGGTTCTTGATTCTCAATCCGGATTTCTTCACACCGACAGCGATCAGTCGTTCAGTCTTCACAATGACTCGTTTTCTCTTCCAGTATAACACCTGTCCCCGGAAAAGGCGTTCGTCCTTTTACTAATAGGAATCCGGTTTTGCGGAGTTGAATCGTCTCACCCGGTTACGCTTTTTCTCAGCCTATGACGATCAGGGCGAATTTGAAAACATCGGCAAGGCAACCTTCCGGGTGAAGACGAACCACTGCTGACGGGGGATGTAGACGTACTTATCCTCTGCAGTGTGCGGAGATACCCTAGGAAGTCTTGGTTCGTTGGTTTCGGTTGTGCCGATCTTAATCTCTTTTTCACAACGTCATGCGTCAATCACGCAGCTTGTTTGCGTCGGTCGGACGCAATGGTTGGGGGCTCTCCTGCCGGCTGGCGCGAGGCAGGTTGAAGGGGTTCTCGTTCTTGTCCACACAAACCGCGGCTTGGATGATCGCGTTGGGATTCTCGACCGTAATGGGTTCGGTGGCTGCGTAGTCTCGCATGCGGCATCCCGATAGACTGACGGTCAGGCGTTCTTTGCCTCTAACGAGCAGGAAGTCCTGTGACTTGCCGACGGTGGTCAACGCGCCGTTCGGGCCGGAGAAGCACTCGACGTTACTAATCGCCGTGTGCCCACGGCCTTCGATGACAATCGGATGGATATCGGACAAGGGTGCTCCTGAGTTTGCAATAATCGAGCCTTGGGCAATCTGCCAATTTCGATTGAATGAGTTGTCTCCTGACTTGTGGATCCCCACCGCAACGCAATCGAGGTTGAAGTTCGTGAGTTGACCGTAGCTCGCCGCACCGAGGCGGATGCCGCCCCATGTTCCGAAGGTGAAGAGATCCATCAGTTGAGCGTTATCGGTATGATCAATCACGTAGCAGAAGGTCTTTCGGTCTATGACGGCATCGATCACGGCGCGCCCGTGGCCGTGGTCGATGAAACGGCGGTTGGCGGGGTTGACGTGGCAGTGCAGGATGCGCGGGATATCGTAGCAGTAATCGATTTGCACGAAGGTGCCGCTGAGGGGGTATCCATAACAGTGTTCGATCAGAATCTGCTCGCAGATTGCCTTCGGACTCGCTTTGAAATCCATCGCGAGATACTCGCCGAAGAACGTGAGGCACGAAAGCGTTACGCCCTGCGCTCCTTTTGTCTGCGAAACCTGAATCGTCGGTGGGTACTCGATGATGCGTTCGGCCTGATCCGCCGTCTGCTCCGGATACCAGAACTGGACTCCGCGCACCTGAGTGGCGTTTTCGACGGTCAGGAACGGGCGCTTCCGATCGGTAATGGCAAACACGCTGCCCACGGGTTGAGGCTTGTCAGGATGGCGGGTGCCACGACCCACCGGGCCCTGCACACCAATCAATGAGACATTAGCTCGTAAGATCACGCCACCGGCCACCCGGTAGGGCTCGTCTGTGGGTTCGACGAACAACGCCGCCCCCTGTGGCGCCGCCCAGTCAATCGCCTTCTGCAGCGCCGCGGCATTCTCCTCGGCTGTCTTCTCGGGTAGCACACCAAAGTCGCGGATGCTCCTCATTCCCGTTTTGTTCGAAGTGTGAGCGTTCATAGCTAGTTCTCCTGCCATACAAGTTAATGCTCCCATCAACCATGAAAGGATCAACTGTTTCTGTATTTGTTTACCTACTCTCATATTTCTTTCCTCCAATCGCCGAGATCTGTCGCGAAGCTAGCACCTTGTTAAAACTCAGCCTTTCGGAGTTGAATCGTCTTGCCCGGCAAGGTGTTAATCCCGATCAGTTCTCCTCCACGATCGGATATATTCTATGCTGAAAGTGGAAGGCAGGCTCTCTTTATCCGGAAGCCCAAACCAATCCGGGAAGGTCTCGCTGTCAAAGTTCATGTGCAGCGGCTGATGCCAGTGCGTGTTCTTCAATTCACGCACCACCTTGCCGTCCACCCACCATTTGATCACCTCTTTGTTCCATTCCAAGGCGTAGACGTGGTAGTCGTCGACAAGATTAAATGGGGCCTGCCACTCTTCCGTCTTTTGCCAGTGTTTCTTTTCTGTCGGTGTGTGGAAGACATGGACGCTCATGAAAACCTTATTCTTAAATTTTTCTCCAGCACCACAGATTTCGAATACGTCGATTTCGGTCCAATCCTCCTTCGTGCTCTGGTAGAACCAGAACGCACTCGATGCCTTTGATTTCATCGGGCGACACTTGATCTCAAAATACCCGTATCTGACCGACGCCTTACTCTTGACGGCCGCTGTGGTGAAAGTGTGGTAACCATCCGGCAGGTCTTTCAGGGTCTCTACACGAGCCGTCAAGTGGAGCTTGCCGTCACTGACGGAAACGTTATTCGAGGAGAAATAGCCCGGCTGACGCCCCAGCCATCTGGGGTTGTGATCGTGCCATTTCGTCGAATCCAACTGGTTGCCCTCGAACTCGTCGGTCAACTCGGGGATAGGCTTCCATTTACTCTCCGGAGGCGGACCTGCCATTAGAGGCGCGGCGCTGCAAACAAGCACAGCGGGGAGTACGAATTTCCCAAGTGAATCAAGTTTTGTCATAATTTCTCTCTTTCCGGATCGCGGCTATTTGCCGCCACCTGCATTCTGCCGTTGGCCAGTCTTTGCCTTATCTGGCATCTTGGATGTTTCTTTTGGGCTGTAAACGCGTACCCAGTCAATTTCCATGCCGGCTGGATAGTGTGCGGGGTCGGTTGGGCCTGACTGATTCACCCACTCACCCCCGATTTGCATAGAAAGGATGAAGTAGAACGGTTGGTTGAATGGCCATTGCTCTTCGCCCTTCTCTGGCAGGCGCGGATAGATATGGCTGGGGTTGCCGTTGACAGTAAACACGATCTTGTCAGCATCCCACTCGCAGCCGTAGGTGTTCCAGTCATCACGCGTGATCGCAGCCGTGCCTCCCTGCTTCGGTATGTTGGTCTTGTCGATCTTGACCGTGTATTGGGAATGGACTGTTTGATAGATCTTCTGATCAAAGTTCAGATGTTCCATCAGGTCAATCTCCCCATTGGCGGGCCATCCCTTGTCGTTCCCCATCATCCACAGTGCTGGCCAGGCTCCCTGGGCGCTCTTGAATCGTGCTCGAATCTCCACCTTGCCATATTGGAAAGAGAACTTCCCTTGACTCGTAACTCCAGCCGTCAGATACGGCACCGAGTCCCTATCCGCCTTGTCATTGACGATCCCCAGTAGGTGCAGCACCCCGTCCTTGATCTTCAGTAGGCGAGGGTCATCCGACATGGTGTCATTCCAGTCACTCTTCCCGCGCTCGCAAAGTGTCCACTTGGAGCCGTCCAGTTTTTCTTGGGTGAATTCATCACTCCATACCAGGTTCCAGTTATTCTCTTGCGTGGCTGTCATGACACTCCTGTTCGTATCAACCTCCGCAGTAAGGTTTGAGTACGGG
>Ga0315298_1004025_pt1 | contig 22479 bp, 19 predicted proteins | sample WHS_1_MG_FD_203077 | JGI IMG/M metagenome (GOLD analysis project Ga0315298, IMG submission 203077) | Extremophilic microbial mat communities from Washburn Hot Springs, YNP, Wyoming, USA - WHS_1_MG | ecosystem: Environmental > Aquatic > Thermal springs > Hot (42-90C) | place: USA: Wyoming...
TGCCAGGATGTAGATTTTGTTGATACCCTTTCCTGTTTGCCCGCACCATAAGCTTTGACATCAGGTTTAAATATATAAGCAGCATGGTCCTGAAATATATTAATAATATCCTTGAGAGGACCCCTTGCCTTTATGTGCATAATATGCGAAACAAAAAATTCATCATTTAGAGGTAATTTGGGTTGTTGAGGTTGTTTGTTTTTGTTTGCTTCTACAAAGATTCGTTCCAGGTCCTTTTCTTCACCGAGCAATTTAAGTGTACTAAAATATAAGAATACCCTATCATAATCTTTTTTTTGTTCATAAAACTTAGCAAGTGTCCTTAACGCTGATATGTTTTGTGGATTGTATTTTAGCACAATGCTATATTCTCTGGCAGCATCTGAAAATGTGGTTTTATTTTTTGATAGAAGTTCTGCCAAAATAAGATGGGCATTGACGTCAGAAGAATCTATATTTGTTAAGGTCTGGTATTGCTGTATTGCAAGTTCAATATTATTAAGTTTAGTGGCATAAAGCTCTCCAAGTTCTTTTATTAAAGGAATTATAGATTTAGGTTCTTTGGGTAGTAACACCTTTATAAATTTTTGATATAAATCAGCTTTTCCACTCAGGTTGCCCTGAAGCTCAAATATATTACCTAATCCCATCAGAGCCTGAATTGATGAAGGTTGTAGCTTTAAGGCTTCAAGATAATACCTTTTTGCTGTATCTAAATCATTTTTGAACTCAATGTATATCTGGCCTAATCTTATTGCTGTTGCAACAAGGTTATTTACATCTTTTTCAATCTCAAGAATCTTCAGGAGCATTTCTATCTCTCCATCTATATTGGATTGCTCACGGTAGATCTGGATAAGTTCATTGTATATCTGGAGATTATTCGGCATTACTGTCATAACCTCTCTTAAGAGAGAAATTGCGCCATTTAGTTCATAGGTTTTATCGTGTTTTAGTTTAGCTATTTTTATCAATACCTGTGCCCTATCAATTGGATTTGTAAGTATTTTTGAAAGCTTGGTAAGAACCTCTATTTCAAGTTCGTAGTTGCCAAGGGAGGCTGTTAATTCATCAAGTGTCACAAGGCTCTCTATATCCTTGTCATTAATATCTATTGCCCTTAACATGTATTCAACAGCCTGTTGTATGTTGCCCAATCTTTTAGATGTATCCGATAATATTTTATAGATAGGGAATAGCTGTTCTGGCTGTAATTCGTGTTCATGGGCATAGGCAATATTTTTCAGTGTATCATATGCTTCCTTATATAATCCAACAGAGTAAGCAGATTCACCATAGCTGAGCCTATAATCTATATTTGATGGGTTTAAATTGTAGGCATTTTTATAGGCTTGATATGCTTCGTCGTTGAAGCCCTTTTTTGTGAGTACATTTCCATACTCAAAGTTTATTTCAGCCTTTATTTCATCGGATATGTTGTTAAGCCCGATTACCTCTTTATAGAAGGTAATAGCTTTATCGTACATTTGCTGATGTACTGCAAGCCTTGCTGATTTTATGAGTATATCACTATTGGCTTTATCTATACTTAAGGCTGCTTCGTAAGCCAGTATTGCACCTTTTTCATCTTTTATTTTATCTGCAAGCAACTCTGCCAGTTTAATAAGATAAGCAAGTTTTAAATCTTTTTTCTCTATATTTTTTGCAGCAGCCTTGTAAAGCTCGCTTAAATCCTGAAACCTGCTTTGTTTTAATAATAATGACTCTGATAGACTGTAGACTTCATGGTCAGCTGGTGTCATACTCAATATATCTTTATAAATATTTATGGCTCCATTGCTGTCATCTAATTTTTCTGATTTTATTAGTGCAAGTTGTTTTAGTAATGATATTTTATCCTCTGTAGCTTGAATATGCTTTAGCATTTCCTCGTAGATTGTCGCTAATGCAGGATAGTTGCTGGATATTTCATAAATCTTTACAAGGGATTTAAATGCTGTGTTGTTTCCTGGATCCAGGGTGAGTACCTGTTTGTATAATGCAATTGTTTTCTCTATGTTATCTGATGAAAGTTCTGCAAGATCAAGTAAAAGAGTAATCTTTAATTCATTTGGGATTTCAAAGTTAAGAACTTCCTGAATTGTTGATAATAGGTTCTTTTTGTTATCAAGCTTTTTATATAAAGATATGAGTTTAAGATAAATATTGAGCCTTTTTTTGCCCGTTTTTATAAGTTCTTCAAGGGTTTTGGTTGCTGCTACAGGGTCATTAAGTTGTTCCTCCTGTATGGAAGCCCGTTTGAGATATATATTTATAATGTCATCATCTGTTTTGAGTAATTCCGCTTCTTTCTTTAACACGCTTACAAGCAAGGGGTAATCTTTAGCCTTCTCACATAATTTTTCAAGCCATCTTATATATTCTTGATTGCTCGGTTCTTTTTCAACAAGCTTAATAAGATATACAATAGCAGATTTAAACTCCTGAACTTCCTCATATGCAGATGCAAGCTTTATATATATATCATCTATGTTGTCTATGTGGGTTGATAACTTTAGCAATGCTTCAAAAGCATTTATAACTTCATCGTATTTATGGCTTGCGTAAGCAGAGTATCCATATGCTACAGCATATTTTTGTTCATCACTTTTTTGCTCAAACGCCTTTTTATAAAAGATTAATGCGTTTTGCTGTTTTTCTAATTTATCAAGTACTCTTGCATACTTGAAAAGAAACTCCGGCAGTTGTTTACTTTCTATAAGTGAGTTTTCTATAGAAAATCTAAAGTGTGGTTCAGCCTTTTCCCACATACTTGCGTTAAAATATAACATTGCAAGCATAAGATGGGCTTCCTTATTTTGTGGCTCTAACAATAGAATCTGTTCAAAGGTTTGTGTTGCTTTAGCTGGGACAGCCAGTTTTTCATACTGAATATGACCAAGCTTGATTAGCAACTTTACCTTTTCTTCCTCAGTGAAGCTTACCTTATTTATAAGAAAAGAATACAGTTTTTCAAATCCTTCATAATTACCAGTTGTCTCGTATAACCTATTTAATGTATTAGTTACCCTTTGCTCTGAAGGATTGAGTTCCAATGCCTGCCAGAGATAATCCTCAGCTTTTTTGATGTTTATATTATTATCCAGCATTAAGGTGCCCAGCTCTAAAAGGAGAGGAAATTTGTTTTCTACAGTTTTTAGTTTGCCCTCAAGTATATTTGAGAGCTCTTTATGGTTCTGTGTATTTCTATAAATTATCTCCATAGCAGATAATGCAGATGCATCTTCTGGATTGTTAGATAAAATTTGTTTGTAGATAAGGACAGCCTTGTTGTAATCATTTAGGTGTGAAATGTATATATCCCCGAGTGTTAGTTGAAGGTTATGGATCTTCTCGTTATCGGTAAGAAGGGGGAGGAGTTTTAAAATAGTTTGTTCAGCCTCCTGCCATCTTTCGGAAGAGATATAAAGTGTTATAAGTTTCTCAAGGTAGCTTATGTTTTCAGGATCAAGGCTTGAAGCCCTTGAATAGCTGTCTATGGCATATTCATAGTGGGCAAATCCTTTTAAGTAAACATCTCCAAGGGATGCCCACAAAGACGCAGATTCAGGCTCTTCTTCTTTGCCGCTGATCCTTTCTAAATATAAACTTACCAGGCTATTGTAATCCTGTGTATCAATATAGATCTTTTCAAGATAAGGATAATAACTTTGATCCCCTGTGGTTTCCATTAAGGTGTTTATCAATTGTACTGCTGTATCATAATCTTTATATTCTATTAACACAGGGATAGCCCTTTTATAGAGGGCAATTTTTTTCTCATTGTCATCTTCTATCTGAATAAGCCTTTTCAGTGTATCAACTGTTTTGCTTATATCACCTGTCTCTGTAAACACATCAAGCATCGTGTAAAGTAAAGACTTATCATCGGGATGGGAGGACATTGCCTCTGTTAGAAACGATATAGCAGATTTTTTATCTCCGAGTTTTAGATAGGTTAGCCCTATATTTTTAGTTAAATCTGGCACCTGTTCGTTAGATACGGTATCCTTTAATATTAACATAATAGAAAGTGATAATAGTGGTTCATTTAAAGAAGCGTATATAGTATTTAATTTCTGGATTATAGATTCTCTTTCCGCTGGATTTGAGCCCAAAGCCATTTCATAATTGTAGGCTACTTCATAAATATCTCCTGTTATTTCTTCATGTATTTTTGCGAGTGTGATGTATAGCTCAGCACGCTCTTCTGGCTTATCAAATGTTTTTGTGAATAGCCCTTGATGCTCAATAATCAGAGATAGAATCTTGTTTTGGATCAGCTTATCATAAATTTGTTTTACCAGTTCATAAGGAGGTGGTTCTAATGTGGATAATAAGTTTAGTGCATCATCATATCTACCAAGGGTAATACTATTGTTAATTTGCTCAAGCTTGTTTTGATAAATCTGCTCTGGGTCTTTTAATATAAGACTTTCGCCTTCAAGTAATAGGTTTAGTTCTATAAGGGCATTAGAGCTTCTTGTTATTTTTTTGAGTTTGTCTATAACGGATAATTCGTATGGATTAAGCTCAAGTGCATCAAGATAAAATTCTATAGATTTATCAGCATCGTTTAGCCTGTAATAATAAATGTCTGCTACACTGGTTATATATCCTATACGCTCATCATTCTCTTCTGAAAGACTGAATAATTTTTCATATACCTCTATCAGCTTATCCCATTGTTCATTGGCATTATATATCTCCGCTAACCCTTTTAGCGCAGAGATATTATCTGGTTCAAGCTTTAATATTTCAAGATAATAGGTAAGGTTGTCCACCCTGTATGATCCAGATAGAATATGTTGGTACAATAAATTTTAAGCAAAGATGTTATAAAACAATGCAACAAGCCAGCCAACAATGTATCCTGTAACAAAACCATAAATAAGTCCTAAAAGTGAGCCTCCAAATGTGATAGAATAGCCCCAGTATATCTGGTTTAACTTTATTAGTGTTGCACCACCATGATGAATCAGCACGAGATAATTTGTTAGAAGAAATAGCCCTAAACCAAAAACAAGCCCGTATGCGAGCCCTAATGCATTTTTTTTCATATTACCTCCTCATTTATCCTTTTACTTTGCCTATTATAACAAACTGTGGATATACCCAACCATCCAGATGTAGCTTGTCAATTTTTATATGAAAGTACGAGAAGTCCTCAGTAATAAAAAATTGATTGACAAACTCTACCTCCACCGGTCCTTTTACACTTGTAATCTGATTATGCAATTTTAGATCGTTGCCAAGAAATGAAAATATAGGGATATTATCACCGAACTTATTTTTTAGATAATCTGGCACATATAGTGTTAGTTTATTCAAAAACGCAGTTTGTGCATCTATATCAAGTCGTTTTGATACATCTGAAAGTATTGAAATACATTTCCTGTACCTGCCATCGTTATAACTTTTCAGTGCCTCAAAAAAGCCGTGTATAGCCTCATGACTTGGCACAAGAAGATTATTCATTTTTGTTCTGGTTAACTCTATTTGAGTTTTTGCCTCTGATTGGAGTTGTAGTCTTGTACTATAAGCATTGTTTGCCTGTTCCAGTGCCTGTTTAGCATATCGTTCAGCATTCTCAAAATCATTGTTATCGTATGCTGATTTAGCCTTTGCCATGTATATCCTGTATCCCTGAGTATCCTCTGGTTCTGGATGTGTTGTTAATAGCTTATTATAAGCTGTTTCAGCTTGTTCAAACAATGTTTTTACATTTGTTGCAGTTGGAGCGCAGGTCAGTGTTAAGAATAACATGGTTATTATTAACCCCGAAAACGCGGTGAAAATGTTTATAGGCTTCCTCAAGCCATGGTCCAAACTGTGAACGCAAAAAATAAAAGGTTGATAATAAAAGGTATTAAATTCAAGTTTGGTCTTTAACCCTAATATTAGTTTCCTAATTTTTAAATACATATTTTGGGATTGCCTTTTCATAGACAAATAAAGTATACCGTAATGTTTATCTTTTTTCAATACTTAGTTTATTATTTTTGTTGTATCCCGGAAGGAGGGGTATTGGTAGACTGAAGCTCAAGTTCCATCTGCTTAATCTTTTTTTTATAGGATAGCTTTTGTAATAATCCTGATATATAGGCAATAGCGTACCCGCATATAAACGAAATAACGATGATGAGCCATACAGGTATTTTTGATGTATACCAGCCAATAAAGTGGAGATTAAATCGGAATGTAAATGAATGTTGCAGGGCATCATAGTTTTGATACACTACAACAAACAGGATTAGCAGGATTATAACAGTTAGTATGCGTTTAATAAGCTTCATGTAATTTTTCCTTTAATCTGTCATAGGTATCATATAAGGATTCTGGTAACACCTTTGTATCTCCTATAACAGGCATAAAATTGGTATCTCCATTCCACCTTGGTACTATGTGTACATGTATATGCTCTTCATAACCAGCACCAGCGATCTTTCCCTGGTTTATTCCTATATTTAGCCCATCAGGGGAGAAAGCAGCCATTATAGCATTTATACCTGTTTTCATTAGAATGGAAATATCCTCAAGCTCTTCCTTGGTGAGATCCTGAAAACAAGCTGTATGTCTGTATGGTGCAACCATAATGTGTCCTGTGTTGTAAGGGTATCTGTTCATTATTATAAAGGACAGCTTGCCTCTGTAGAGTATAAGATTTTCTTTGTCTTCCCAGCTATTCCTTGATGGATAATAACAAAATATACACACCTTTTCCTGTCCCTCAACACTGTCTTCAAGAATGTATTTCAGACGCCATGGAGCCCACAGCCTATTCATTTTATCTGATTACCTTTATTAACGAGTTCTTTTAATTCTTTCCCGGCTTTAAAAAATGGTACATATTTAGAATTTAGGTTAACCCGTGCCCCGGTTTTAGGATTTCTTGCCTCTCTTCCTCTTCTAAGTTTTACAAAAAGACTACCAAACCCCCTGATCTCAATTCTATCATTCTGTTTTAAGGCTTCTATCATTTTATCTACAATACTATTTACTATTTTTTCTATGTCTGATTTTGCTATATGGGGAAATTTTTCTGTAAGCCTTAAAATTAAATCGCTCTTTTTCATGTTTGAACCTCCTACCTGGGCATACTCAACATATAATTAAACTTAAAAATGTTGTCTTCAAATAGTTTTTCTTTTAGTACATTTGCAACGCTGTTAGCAATACTCTCGGTCAATATGCTGATCAGGTCTTTTCTTTCAGGGGTTGGATAAACAAGTTTAGCTTCTCCCTTTATACCACTTAGCTTTGCTGCAAGTTCTTTTGCAGTGTGTAACCCGCCAAGTTTATCTATCAATCCTAATTTTAATGCTTGATCACCTGCAAAAATCCTGCCATCAGCTATTTTATTTACCTCGTTCATAGAAAGGTGTCTATTTTCTGAAACAACTGTTTTAAACTGAAGCAAAACATCATCTATTACTGATTGGAGATACGCCTTTTCATCAGGTTTCATGGGCCTGAACGGCGAACCAATATCTTTAAACTTACCACTCTTTATTACTTCATTCTTAATTTTAGCCCATTTCAGTAAATCAGCAACATCAAAAAAGTCCATTATAACACCTATGCTACCTGTAATAGAACCTGGTTCTGCAACTATTTTGTCCGCACCGCAGGCAACATAATATCCGCCTGAAGCACCCACTGTACCTATTGAAGCAACAACAACCTTCTTTTTTCTTATTCTCACAAGTGTATCATATATCTCTTGGGCAGCGGCAACTCCCCCACCTGGTGAATCTATTCTAACTATTATAGCCCGTATACTGTTGTCTTTATAGAAGTTATCAAGCTCTCTTATAACAGGTTGTGGTTCTGCTATAACACCTTTTATCTCTACGACGCCTATTCTGTTTGATGATTGGAATATAGTTTCAGGAGCAATCGTTGATAGTCTATTCGCATGGATCTTGAATATGACAGATGTTAAGAAAGAGAGTACAACCACACTTATCAATATTATGGCAAGGATATTTGCCGTTTTTTTATTCATGGTTATTTTTATTTCCCATTATTTTTTAGCTTGAGAAGCTCTCCAATATTGGAAACGCCTTTTTCATTTGTTTTTAGGTATTCCTTTATCACCATCTTTTCTTTTTGTTTGTGAAGCATCTTTAAACCAAGAGACAATTTCCTGTTTATTTCGTCTACATTTAACACAGCTGCTTCTATTTCATCTCCAACATTATATGTGGCAGGTGTTTCTTCATTCAGTTCTTTTCTTCCCTCAATCTCGGAGATATGAATTAAGCCTTCTACCCCATCTTCAACTTCTACAAACATGCCGAAATCTACTTTTCCTGTTATGACACCTTTTACAATATCACCCTTTTTGTAACGTTTTGATATATTTCGCCATGGGTCAGGTGTTAGTTGTTTTATACCAAGTGATAGTTTTTGATTATTTTTATCTACACTTAATACTATAGCTTCAATCTTCTGACCTTTTTTATACATTGATAACGGGTTTTTTACTTTTTTGCTCCAGGTGAGATCATCTACATGAACAAGTCCTTCTATATCTTTTTCTACTTCAACAAACAAGCCGAAATCTGTTATACTTGTAATGGTCCCGCTGATCTTCGTTCCAGTAGAGTATTTTTCTGCGATCTCCTCCCATGGGTTTTTAATTAGTTGCTTATAGCCAAGTGCTATCTTTTTTGCCTCCGGATCCACATTCAGGATAATCGCCTCTACAATACTGTCCACGGTAAGGTATTTGCTTGGATGCTTTGGTCTTCTATCCCATGACAGATCTGTTTTGTGTATTAGCCCATCTACACCAGGCTTTAGTTCAACAAATACTCCAAAATCTGTGATATTTACAACCTTCCCTTTTACCTTGCTGCCTTCTTTGAATTCATCCTTTACCTTTGACCATGGATCCTCTTCAAGTTGTTTCAGCCCCAAAGAAAGCTTATTGGATTCAGGCTCATATTTTAGGACTTTAAGTTTTAATTTCATCCCTGTATGAATTATCTCTGAAGGGTGTTTAATCCTTCCCCAGCTCATATCTGATATATGCAACAATCCATCTATGCCTTCAACATTAACAAAAGCACCGTAATCAGTTATAGTTCTTACAACGCCCTCAACTGTATTACCTTCCTTGATTAGCTCATTGCGTCTCTTTTCCTGGGCTTCTTTTTCTCGTTCAAGGAGTTGTTTCCTTGAAAGAATAATGTTCTCAGTTTTTTCTTCATAATTAATAACAAGCGCCTTAATATGTTTTCCTATATAACTATCAAGAGATTTAACTGGTTTTATATCTATCTGTGACCATGGCATAAAGGCTTGCACACCTATGTTTACCATTAATCCGCCCTTTGTTTTAGAGACTACCTCACCATGTATAGGGGTTGAGTTAGCCATGGCTCTTGCAACATTCTCTAATGCCCTTATCCTTTCCACCTTTTGTCTGGATAGGTAAATGACATTATTTTTGTGATCAGCGCTTTGAATGAGTACTTCAATATCATCGCCAACATTGAATTTAGGCTTACCTTTTGAATCCAGAAATTCATTTGCAGGGATAAAACCATCTGCTTTATAACCGATATCTACAGTGGCACCATCGCTTCTTATCTCTATAACCTTACCTCTTACTATGTCTCCGATTTTGAAAGTCTTGACACTCTCACGCATGAGCTCTCTAAACTCAGCAGTGTTTTCATTTTCTTGATTACCAACCGCCATTTATGTTTGTCCTCCCAATTTTTAATATATTATATCTTCATAAGATAATAATCAAACCTTTTATTTTGCTGATTGTCATAAAGATTTTGCTATTTCCTTTAATCTTTTTAGCACATTCTTTATCAACCAAGTGGGTGTTGATGCACCAGCTGTAATACCAACCTTTTTTGCATTGATCAACATTTCTTGTTTTATTTGGTCCTCATGTTCTATATGATAAGTATTAGGATTGATCATTTTACATATGTTTGCAAGTTTATTTGTATTAGAGCTATTAAATCCACCTATAACGAACATAACATCCACCATTTTAGCAAGTGTGGCTGATTCATCCTGTCTTATCTTTGTAGCGTCACAGATGGTATTATAAACAGCAAGTTCATAAGTACCATCAACCAGTTGTACAATGATCTTTTTGAAGGTCTCCATAGATTGAGTAGTCTGGGCAAGCAGAGCAATCTTTTTTTTATTCCATGCAGGAGGTAGCTCCTCAGGGCTTTTTATCACAGTAACATCTGGTGTCTCAGCGTAGCTTAAAAGGCTTTGGACCTCAGGATGTTTTACATCTCCCACTATTACAACATAGAATCCCTTTTTGGTTAGCATTTTTACAAGTTTCTGGGATCGTGTAACAAATGGGCAGGTGGCATCTATTGTTTTAAGTCCCTTAATTTGTGCTTTTTTAGCCTCTTCAACTGTTACACCATGGGAGCGGTAGATCAGTGTGCCGGATGATATAGCATTTATATCCTCAACAGGTTTTATCCCCATTTCCTCAAGCCGTTTTACCTCCTGAGGATTATGTATCAAAGGACCAAGTGTATAAACATCCCTGTATTGCTTGCTTATTTTTATTGCTATGTCAACAGCCCTTTTTACACCAAAACAAAATCCTGCAGAAATGGTGGTATAAAATTTAATACCGTTTACAGTATCAATGTGTTTTTGAGATAAACGAGTTTTTACTTCATTGTACAGTAAGGCAATCACAGCATTTAAAGGCATGTTTGTTGTATCAATTATTATGGCATCTTCAGCTGGTCTTAAAGGCGCTATCTTTCGTTCTGCATCCCTTGAATCTCGTATTTGGATCTCTTTTAATACCTGCTCATAGGTTATATTGTTCAATAAGCCTTTGAGTTCTTCATATCTCCTTCTGGCTCTTACTTCAGGGGATGCTGTTATAAAAAATTTTACATCGGCAGATGGAAATACAACAGTACTGATATCTCTACCCTCTATTACAGTGTTGGACCTTACAAGATTGTGTAGAATTGAATTCACTGTATCTCTGATACTCGGAAAAACAGATATCTGTGACGAAGCCTGGGCAACATCTGTGCGCTTTATCTCATCCGTAATATCCAGTTTATCCATCAATATGTGCCAATCTCCATCAATTTTTTCTATCTCAAATATGGTATTGTGAGCCATATCTTTGATTTGAGCCTCTTCGTTGAGAGGAATTTTTTGTAGTATAGATTTGAGTGCAATAGCTCTATAGAGACTGCCGCTGTTTATGTAATTATAACCAAGACTTTTTGCCAGTCCAGCAGATGCTGTACTTTTTCCACTTCCTGATGGTCCATCTATGGCTATGATCACGGGTTTCTTCATGCATGCCTCAATGTATTAAATGTATCTAAAAATTCAGGAAATGAAATGCTAACCACATTGAAATTATCTATAGTAATATCCTTTTCACTTGATACTGAAGCAATTGCAAAAGACATTGCTATACGGTGATCTCCAAAGCTTGATACCCTGCCTCCTTTTATTTTTCCTCCCTGCACAATAAGCCCATCCTGAAGTTCTCTTGCCTTTATCCCGATATTCATCAATCCCTGAACAACAGCTTTTATTCTATCTGTTTCTTTTATTCTAAGTTCTCCTGCGTTTCTTATAATGGTTTCACCTTCTGCATAAGCAGAGATTACGGCAAGTAATGGAAGCTCATCTATTGATCTAACTATTAGTTCTTTATTATCAATTGTTATACCACGCAGTTTTGATGGTTTAACATGAATGTCCGCTACTGGTTCACCAGCTTCAAACCGTGTATTATCCACGCTGATGTTGGCACCCATGCTTTTTAAAATATCTATAAAACCAGTCCTGCCTGGATTAATACCTACATTTGTTATGGTTATATCAGAGGATTTGGCTATAATGCCTGCGCCAATAAAGAATGCAGCAGAAGAAAAGTCTCCAGGAATGTTTATGCTTAAAGGTAAAACCTTTTGTGAACATGCAATTTGAATAGTATTGTTTGAAGTCTTTAGATCCACTCCGCTTGCCCGTAACATACGTTCTGTATGATCGCGGGTACTCACAGGTTCTGTTATAATCATGGTTCCCCGTGCCCCCATTGATGCTATCAAAAGGCTTGTTTTTACCTGTGCTGATGCTGCTGGCATATTGTAGTTAATACCTTTTAGCCTCGCTCCTCGTACACCTATAGGAAGATAATTTGCATATTCACGTCCGTCAATAGAAGCTCCCATTACAGTTAACGGAGCTGTAACCCTTTTCATAGGTCTATTTTTTAAGGAACTATCCCCTGTTACCACAGAAAAGAAATCTTGTGTACTTAAAAGTCCCAGCAGGATCCGTGCTGTTGTTCCAGAATTTCCTGCGTTTAATATATCAGCAGGCTCTTTAAATCCATGGATGGTGTTGCCATTTATTGTTGCTGTTTTATCCTGTATTTCTATATTAGTACCAAGGCTTGCTAAACATTTAATTGTACTCATAATATCATCGGCGATCAGTAAATTTGTGATTTTACTGATGCCAGAAGCAATTGCTGAAATAAATAATGCCCTGTGAGATATTGACTTGTCACCCGGAACAGTTATTTTGCCTTCAAGCCTTTCTACCGGTGAAAAAGACACACTGTCATTGTTACTCATTTATCTACGATTTGCCTCCTTACCTCTCTTACCTGTTCCAGGAAGTTATGTATTCCCTTACCATCTTTCTCTTTTATAAGTTGCTTTAATCTCATCATTGTTTTAGTAAACTGATCAATTGCGGCAAGTATTTCTTTTGAGTTAGATAAGAAGATGTCTTTCCACATAACAGGATCACTGCTTGCGATACGGGTGTAATCTTTCAAACCTCCCCCGGCGTATGTAAGGAGATTATCACCTGCTTTTTCTCTTTCTATGATACTACCAACCAATGAATAAGCGACAAAGTGGGGTAGATGAGAAACCATCGCCATAATCCTATCGTGTTCATATGGATCCATAATTGTTATATCACTGCCTATTGATTCCCAGAACATCCTTATTGCATCCACTGCAAACTGTTCTGTTTTATCTATAGGTGTCAGTATGCACTTTTTGCCGTTGTATAGATCATGTACAGCATTTATTGCTCCAGATTTTTCTGTGCCTGTTATAGGATGACTTCCCACATAATTACTATGTCCATAAAAAAGCTCGGTCATCTTGTAAGTAAGTTCACCTTTTGTGCTTCCAATATCTGTGATGATAGCGTCTTTTCTGACCGCATAAACTATCCTTTTAGCGACCTCGTATATTGATAATGTGGGTATTGCAAAGATGATAAGTACTGCATCTGCTATTCCATCTTTTAAACAGTCCGTGTAGCTATCTATCGCTGATAGGTTCCTGGCTATTTTAAGATTGTCAAAGTTTCTATCAATCCCGATGATCTTGTTGCATAATCCAGCCTTTTTTATGGCAAGCCCCAGAGATGTTCCCATCATGCCGGTTCCTATTATAGCTATTTGTTCGTAGTAAGGTTTATTCATAATTTGCTTTTTATTATTTCAGCAAACTCCTTGATAAATTTTTTATTTTCAGATGGTGTTCCCACATTTATTCTTATATAGTCACTTAAGCCATAACTTGTCATATCTCTTACTATAACCCCTTTTCTCAAAAGGATTTCAAATGCCTGCCTGGCTGACATGTAAGGTGATACTTTAATGAGAAAGAAATTAGCCTGAGTAGGTATATATAGTATATTCATCTCATCAAGTTTTTTGTATAGATAATCAAGCCCGTTTTTGTTGTTTTCCAGTGTTTTCTTTATAAAAGCCTTATCATCAAGGGCTGCAAGTGCTGCGGTTTGCGCCAGACTATTTACATTAAAAGGCTGTCTTACACGTTCTATATATTCTGCAAGTTCTGGTGTTGTTATACCATATCCTATCCTTAAGCCAGCAAGCCCATAGATCTTTGAGAATGTACGCAGAACAATGATGTTTGCATTATTTTTTCTAACATAATCAATACCATCCGGGTAATCATTTGATTGGACAAATTCTCTGTACGCTGCATCATCAACTATAATAACATGTTCAGGTACATTTTTTATTAACCATTCATAGTCCTTTTTTGTGATAATAGTTCCTGTAGGATTGTTTGGGTTGGATACAAATATCAATCTTGTTCGTTTATTAATTGCTTTTATTATTCCTTTGATGTTATAGCTATAGTTATCTAAAAGTTTTATAATTCTGGATCTTCCGCCGGATGCCTTTACAGTTATGGAATAAATAAGAAAACTTGGATCCGATATAATAGCCTCATCACCTGGCTGCATAAATGTTCGTATAGTTAATTCTATGAGTTCGTTGGAGCCATTACCTATAACTATACTATCAGTAGAAACCCTGTATATTCTGGAAAGTTTATTTTTAAGATAGAATGCACTGCCATCAGGATATCTGTTCAAACTCTTCAGGGATCTTTTTATTGCCTGTATCGCAAGAGGTGATGTCCCTAAGGGGTTTTCATTTGAAGCTATCTTAACCGAATTTTTAATACCCAATTCCCTTTCGACCTCTTCAATAGGTTTTCCTGGTGGATATGGAATTATCTCTTTGATATACTGTGGAACAAATTTATAGCTCATACACTCTCCTGTTTTGTTTTTGGATACGAACCAAGGAATTTAAAAAATACCGTGTGTAATTTTAATACCGAGATTGCCCTTTTTACCTTTTGGTCTTCTATATGTCCATCAATGTCTACAAAAAAGAGATATTCCCATGCCTTTTTTTTCAAGGGTCTTGATTCTATTTTTGTTAGGTTTACTCTGTAATCAGAGAAGGGCTTCAGAGCAGAATATAACGCACCCGCTTTGTGTTTTACTGCAAATATTATAGAGGTCTTATCTTCACCTGTCATGTCCGGCAGAGTCTTACCTATCACAACAAATCTTGTAACATTGTTTGGATTTTCTTCAAGCCTGTTGGCAAGTATTTTTAGCTTGTAGAGCCTGGCAGCCATTTCACTTACAATAGCGACAGATGAACCAGCGCGCTGTACTATTTTAGCAGCCTGACTGGTGCTATCTGTATCAACGGTGATAGCATTTGGCAGTCTTTCTCTTATCCATTTTCTACATTGTGCTATGGCTTGTGGATGTGAATATACCTTTTTTATATTGTTTAGATTACTTTTCTCTTTTCCTGCTAAAACATATGTTATAGGAATAAAGATCTCTCGTGCTATTAAAAGATTGGAGTCTATAAAACGATCAAGGGTTTGTGGCACAGTTCCTTCCATGGAATTTTCTATTGGTACGACACCAAAATCACAGGTATTATACTCTACCTCATTGAAGATTTCAGGGATATTTTTTGTAGGAACAAGAGGTGATAAGCTACCAAACTCAATAATAGCTGCCTGATGAGCCCATGAGCCCTCAGGTCCAAGGTAGGCTATTTTAGGTGGTGTTACAGAGGCTCTGGATGCGGAAAATATCTCTTTGAATATATATTTTATATGCTCATTTTTTAAAGGACCCTTATTTTTTCTTATGAGTCTGTTTATAATAAATGCCTCTCTGGATGGATAATAAACAGGTACTGATGTCTTCTTTTTTTCTTTATTTATATCTATGGCAATCTTTATTCTCTGATTTAAAAGTTCGAGAAGTTTATCATCAATTATATCAATCTGCTTTCTTAAGTTGCTTATGTAATTATTTATCATGTATTTTCTCCATGCATTAAGTTATGATCATATTTTACTATTGTATTCCTTCCTCGCTTTTTAGCCTCGTATAGAGCTATGTCAGAGGCGTACAGAAATTCATGTATATTATCAAACACCTCATCCGGATATGAAACTACACCAACACTGATAGTTAAAGTAGGAATATCATTTTCTATAAATGCATTAGCTATTGCCTTTCTTAGTTTTTCAGCTGTGGCTAAAGCACCATTGATATTTGTGTCCGGCAATATAATCAAAAACTCTTCTCCTCCATAGCGAACAGGGACATCAATACCTCTTATATTCATCTTTATTATTTGTGAGAGGATTTGAAGTGCCTCATCACCTTTTAGATGCCCGAATTTATCATTATAATCTTTAAATAAATCCAGATCCAGCATGAGTAATGAAAGTGGCTGAGAATATCTTTTTGCTCGTTCCCATTCTCTTTCAAGTACTGTCCGCATGTGTCTTCTGTTAAATAGACCCGTTAGATCATCTGTGATGGATAGTTCTTTTGTTTGTTCATAAAGCCTTGCATTTTCTATGGCTATAGCAATCTGGGCACTTATAGCTGTTAAAAAATCCACATCTTTTTTGGTTAAGCTATTGGGTATGTTATTACTCACATTCAGTACCCCTATGACAGTATTTTTGTATTTCAATGGTAAACTTAAAAATGAACCTTCCCTTCTTACCTGTCCCTTATAGTGTAGATATTGTGATTCTTTACTTGTGTCATGGATCAATACTGGTTCGCCTGTTGAAGCGACATTACCACTTATACCTTCCTGCATGTTAAATTCAATACCTATAAGTTTATCATTATCCTCAAAACCAAATGCTGAAACAATCCTTAATATATTATCTTCTTTTAGTAAGATGGCACACTCTTTATATTTTAAGGTGTTGACTATACCTGTAGTTATCAGTCTCAACAGCTCATTTAGATCTACTGTTGATATAATATACTGGCTGAAGTTGTAAAGCATGGTTAACTCTTTTATGCTATCTTCAAGTTCCTTATTTACCTTTTCTATTTGTTCTGATCTTTTTTCAAGCAGTTCTTTGTATTTTAACTCTTCCTTTACAAAAATCAGTTCCCGCTCTTTTTCTACACTTATAGCCATAAGATTGGTTATCTTTGATAGCATTTGATTAAAGTTATCTTCTATTTCCCCGATCTCATCCTCCCTTGTTACCTTTGTTCGTGGAAGAAAGTTATTTATTTCTGCCTTATGTATGAGGGAGACAAATTCTTTCAATGGTTTTACTACAACCATCTGTGATATAAAAATTGAAGAAACCCCGAATGTCAGAATCAACAACAATAGAATTAAACCGAGTTTCTTTGCCATGTCGTATGTGTGTTTATACAGGGTCGTATAGTATGCGCTGATCCCGATAAAACCAATTGTATTATTGTTATGACATTGTTTGCAGCTTATATCATTTCGTATCGGAGCTATGTAATCCAGCGTTTTAGATGACCAATTTATTATATACCGTTCATGTGATAGCTTGGATAATCTTTCTAACTCATTTCTGGTTAATGTTTTTTTTATATTATTGGCTATACTTGATATAATAGCCTCGCCATTTGCGTCATAAATCGTTATGTAATCTATATTTGGAATATCACCTAAACTTTCTATTATCTGGGTTAGCTTGATGCTATGATCCTTTTCATTAGTGTAAGAAATAAGTTCAGTAAATGTCCTGTTTATTAAAGAAAAGCGATACTCGGCTGTTGTTAGCACAAAATCCTTTTCAAAGGATATATATAAAATGATCAAAATAATAAGGGTAATAATAACTACAAGCGTCATTATAGCACTTAATTTATATGCAAGACTTTTTCCTAATATTCTCTTTAACATATAATGTATCTTTACAATGGTGATGTTTGAAAAGTCAATATTGTGTGCGATCTAATATAGCTCAGTTATTGAATGATTGTAAATCTGAAGATAACCTGTTATATGATCAACTCTGTTAAAGGAGGTTAAAGTATGATTACAGCATTTGTGCATATAGTATGCAAGCCTGAGAAATTAGAATCTCTTGCAGAAGACATTTCTCAGATTAACGGTGTTACAGAAGTATATTCTATTACAGGTGATTATGATCTACTCGCAATTGTTAGGGTTTCTAATATAGATGATTTACCGAATACAGTAACAAACAATATCCTTAAAAAAGATGGAATATTAAAGGCTAATACCTCAGTTGGATTTAAGGTATACTCAAGGCATAATCTTGAGGCAATGTTTTCTATAGGGTTGGATTGATATGAAAATAGGTAGATGTCTGTTCCGGGATAAGGAATATTACTGTGTTGTGGAGGAAAAAAAATTACGCCTGCTTTCATTACCACCATTTGATGGAATTGTGTATAGCGGTGAGATTATACAAGCGGATGAAACAAGGCTGTTAGCACCAGTTCAACCATCTAAGATAGTGGCTATCGGGCTGAACTATAAAGCACATGCAAGAGAATTTGGTAAACCCATGCCAGATGAACCACTTATCTTTATCAAACCACCAACCTCAGTAATAGGCGATGGTGATAATATTGTATATCCTGAAATGTCAAAACGAGTTGATTACGAAGGAGAACTTGCAGTTGTTATAGGCAGGAAGGCAAAAAATATTGGTGTTGAACAGGCACAGGAATTTATTCTGGGCTATACTATAATGAATGATGTTACCGCCCGTGATCTGCAGGCTAAAGATGGACAATACACCAGGGCAAAGGGATTTGATACATTTGCCCCCATTGGTCCATGGATAGAAACAGATATCAAGCCAGATAACCTTTATATAAAAACATATTTGAATGGTATCATGAAACAAAATGGTAATACATCGGATATGCAATTCTCTGTGTATCAGATTATAAGCTTCATATCAAAAGTTATGACTCTTCTGCCAGGTGATGTTATATCAACCGGTACACCACCTGGTATAGGTCCAATGAATAAAGGGGATTTGATAGAGGTAGATATTCAAGGCATTGGTAGATTAAGAAACAGGCTCATCTAAGTTTACCATATACAGGTATTGTTCCCAGAGTGGCGAGAAGGGAATGACACAGGTGTAAATGCATTTACCCAAAAAATGCATTTACAAAAATAGGGAAGTTTGTGTAAAAAGCCTGCGTCAAATCTTAGGTATTCTTCGGATATTAACAAAAAAGAATTATTGTGCTGTCATTGCGAGCCGCAGGCGAAGCAATCCCTATGCTTGTAGATTGCTTCGTCATTTTATTCCTCGCAATGACAACCTTACATCGGGTGAGTACCCCGAGCGAATGAACAAACTTTCCTATTGCATTTTTTGGGTTTACCAAATAACCCATCCAGCATCCAATAGATATTATCTTGACTTTTATGATTTTTTTTGTATGCTTAGAACAATTCTTAAGCCGGAGGTTATATGAAAAGTATTCTTTTAGTAATAGCTGTACTGATAGTATTGCTAAGTTCGTATGCCTTTGCTTCATCTCCTATGGGACCAGCTATGCAAGGAGAAACAGGATTGATCAGAGTTATATCAGCTGAGGCATTACCTCAAACAGGTGCAATGTTTGGAATAAATGGTCTGTTTTTTCGTGACACACAGTTGCTTAATACATCTGGTGATATAAACCAGAGGATAGAAGGCAATATAAATCTAACCTATGGCGCTGCCAATTGGTTAGAGTTATTTATAAACGATACAAGTGCAGCACAGACAATAACAAACCATCAAACAAACAGAAATGATCTATATCAGGCACTTGGGGATCTTACTGCCGGGTTTAAGTTAAGCTTTCTTGTAACCCCTGGTTTTGCAATGGGACTGGATGGATTTTCGCAATTGCTTACGAGCCCTGATCAGCTTGGCTATAAGTGGGGTGCAACTAATTTTGGAGCAAGATGGTTGTGGACTGTCGATCTTGATGCATCACAGGATATACCTTTCAGATTTAATATAAATATTGGTTATAAATGGGATCGTTCGCGATACCTTTTACAGGCACCTAATTATACTTTAGGTAATTACACATCTGTAGCCGAGATGTATTCTATTGGTATCCCTCGCAGTGAAGAGGAATACGCAATGGGCATTTATCATGATGATCAGGTAATAGGTGCTGCTGATATAGAAATTCCCAGTCCTTATGCTACATTTTTTGTTCAGTATTACACAAATCAACTTATAAATACGGGAAAAAATTCCTCTTTGCCGCATCTCAGGTATAATCAATCTCCACAGTATGTAACACCTGGAATTAGGCTTACACCCACGAAGGGGTTAGCTATAGATGGGGCAGTGGATATAGGAATAACAAAGACAGAATCTTTACCCTCCTCAATTACACCTGGTACAAATGTAACAGTCAGAGCGGTTCCGCTGTGGGATATTATAGCTGGCGCCAGTTACACAATATTACCCAGTACACCAGTTGTTATACAAAGGGTCCAGGCACCACCGGAAAAGGGAAAGATAACAGGTGTGGTGCTTGATGAGCAAACAGGGATGTCTATATCTGGTGTCATTGTAAAGTTTGAGGGAACAGATATGTCAGACATTATAACAGGGAGCAATGGTACATTTACAAGCTGTCCTATGGATGCAGGGCAGGTAAAACTTGATTTCTATAAAGAAGGTTACCAGCCTACTTCATTAGAAGGTACGATAATAACAGGTCAGACCATCACCCAGGAAGTTGTTATGAAGAAGGTTGTACTTGTAGGTGCTGTTGCTGGTGTAGTAACAGATACAACAGGTAAGCCATTAGCAGCCGTAATTACCTTTAATAATACAACATTACCACCTGCTGCAACTGATCCAAGAACAGGAGCATACTTTATAAAAATGGTACCAGGAAATTATGAGATGACTGTGTCAGCTCAGGGATATGTGAGTAGAACGATAAGTGTTCAGGTAAAGAATATGATGAAAACCATTATTAATTTTACACTTGAGCCAGTCCAGGTAGCTCCGCCGCCACCTCCGCCTGTTCCTGCGATAGAAAAGAAACCAAGGGTCATACTTGAGAAAGCAAAGAAGAAAATAGAGATCACAGAGGCTATACATTTTGAAACAGGTAGCGCAAAAATACTACCTGATTCATATTCATTATTGGATGAGATTGCACAGGTTATAAAAGAAAATCCTGGTATTAATGTAAGGATAGAAGGGTACACAGATAATGTTGGTTCTCCAGCATATAATCTCAGGCTTTCACAGTTAAGAGCAGAGAGTGTAATGAAGTATTTAATCAGGGCTGGTGTTTCTCCTGATAGGTTGACAGCCAGGGGGTACGGTATGATGAATCCGATTGCTTCAAATGCCACTGCTGAAGGAAGGGCAAAAAATAGAAGGGTAGAATTTACAATAACAAAGGAATAAAAATTAAACGCTATTAACGAACAGGTTTTATTTATGTAACTGGTTGATAGTGAATATATAGTGGTTTGTGATATGAAGATTGTAGGAGATCCACAGGGATTGGAAGAGTTAAAGCGTATAAAAGATGAAAATCTCTTTTATCTCAAGTTTATAATGAAAGAGGCAAAAAGTAACACAGACAATATTGCCTTTTTTAAAGATAAAACAGGTAAGCAAAAATATAAATTGGTTTATGATCCAGCAACAGATGCCTTTACTGTGACCCCTGTGAACCCTTAACCTTTGATTTGTATATTGCCCAGTCAATGTCAAAAGAATACTCATTTAGCGTATTGGTTACTATGTTTTCATATTCCTTGGATTCAAAGTATCGTTTCAATTCATTTGATAATGGCAATATAAGCTCTTCAGCCTTCCATTTGAATAGCTCACCGTCCTTAAGGTTTCTTACACAATCCATAGAAATAGCATACGATGCATCCGCGAGTGTATACTTTGATAGTGATCTTTCTAATGCCTTTAAAATACCATGCATATAAGGATTGTAGAATTTAAAAAATTGAGAATAAATTACAGCATTGTGGTAATATTGCGGGAAGTTAAGTATACCGTCTTTTTTGAGATATAAAGCTACCCTGATCAACATATCAGCAACCTGCTTTGCTATGCCCAGACCAGGGTATTGTTGATCCGGAAGTTGGGGGCGTTCTTTTGTGAAAGTTGCCAATGGATTTTGTAAAACAAGCCATTCTATTACCATCATGTTATATGTGCTATATTTAAACGATGTAAGGTATTTAATCTTTGGTTTAAAAACACTTTCTGCCAGAATAATCTCAATTAATAGATGGGATTTATCTCTTTTATCAAAGTATATCCTTAGTATATGCTTGTGTGGATCATCGGTATTTATATCCATCAATAGATTGGTAAAGCCCTTTTCTTTGAGTAGCTGGAAGATATGTGATCTCTTTAAGAATTTTTCTACCTCTTTTATTGTAAAAACTCCAAGGAATAAGGTGTAGCCTTTTTTTTCGCTGAGTTGACGCATGAGTTCTGCCTCTGATAAGGAAAAATCCAGGTTTTTAAAAGAAATGTTTTCTACAGTTTTCAAGCCTTTTAAGTCTATATGCGGTTTTTTCATAATCTATAGTTACGAGGAGAGAAATAGCATATTCTCTCCTCGTTTCCCCTATACTTTAAGTTTTATTATCTTAATTCTTAAAATGCTAATATACTTTATTTACTGTGGCATCTCTTCAGCTAATCCAGTACCAGGTCATACCAGAATTTTGCTTTCCGTGGTGCTACTGCTACATGTATGTGCTTGATCTGTGTGTATTCGTCAAACCCGTATGTCCCTAACTCCCTGCCTATGCCGCTCTGCTTG
>Ga0315298_1004026_pt1 | contig 22478 bp, 18 predicted proteins | sample WHS_1_MG_FD_203077 | JGI IMG/M metagenome (GOLD analysis project Ga0315298, IMG submission 203077) | Extremophilic microbial mat communities from Washburn Hot Springs, YNP, Wyoming, USA - WHS_1_MG | ecosystem: Environmental > Aquatic > Thermal springs > Hot (42-90C) | place: USA: Wyoming...
GTAATCGGCAAGGATAGAATTGGCATTATCGCCGGAGTTAGCTCGGAGCTGGCAAATGCTGGAATTAACATTCTGGATATCAGCCAGACTACTCTTCAGGAATACTTTGCAATGATAATGCTGGTGGACATGAGCAAAGCTACGAGTTCCTTCCATGAAATCCGTAAAAAACTGGAAGAAAAAGGCAAAGAACTTGGCATGCAGATCAAAATCCAGAGAGAGGATATCTTTAACGCGATGCATCAGGTTTAAAATTCAGGCTCAATAATCCCGGAACAATCAGGTAAGGCGAGGTGGAAAGTATAAATGACTCCAGTAATTAACAGGGAGAATATCCTGGAAACTATCAGAATGATACAGGAAGAAAACCTTGATATACGCACAATTACTCTGGGAATCAGCCTCTTTGATTGCGCGGATTCGAACGGTAAAAAAGCCCGTGAAAAAATACGCCGCAAAATCCTGCGGTATGCCGCCAATCTGGTCAAAGTTGGGGAGCAGATTGAAGAAGAATACGGCATACCCATTGTCAACAAACGTCTGGCTGTCACCCCTATCAGCCTGATTGCCGCAGCCGCGAATGAAGATAATTATCTGGAATTCGCCAGAACCCTCGATCTGGCTGCCAGAGAGGTGGGAGTAGATTTTATCGGTGGTTTTTCCGCTCTCGTTCACAAGGGATGCACACGCAGCGATCGGATTCTGCTGGATTCCATCCCGGAAGCACTTGCCAGTACAGAAGTGGTCTGTTCATCAGTTAATGTAGGAACTACCAGGGCAGGATTAAATATGGATGTCATCAGGGAAATGGGATGGATCATCAAAGAGACTGCCAGGCTGACAGCCGAAAAGAATAGTATCGGCTGTGCAAAATTAACCGTTTTTGCCAATGCCGTTGAAGACAATCCTTTCATGGCAGGGGCTTTTACCGGCGTAGGAGAAGGTGAATGTGCAGTCAACGTGGGAATCAGCGGCCCGGGTGTGATCAGAGCCGCTGTGGAAAAAGCGCATGGGCAATCTTTTGATATCCTGGCAGATACCATAAAAAGAATGGCTTTTAAAATCACACGCGCCGGACAACTGGTTGCCATGGAAGCTTCTAAACGATTAAATATACCTTTCGGGATCGTGGATCTCTCACTGGCGCCCACTCCTCGACCAGGCGATAGTATTGCCAATATACTGGAGGAAATGGGGCTCGAATCCTGCGGTACCCACGGCACGACAGCCGCGCTGGCACTTCTCACCGATTCAGTAAAAAAGGGCGGATTAATGGCATGCAGTCAAGCTGGTGGTCTTTCCGGAGCTTTTATACCGGTAAGCGAAGACGCGGGTATGATTGAGGCAGCGCGAAAAGGGTCTATTTCCCTGGACAAGCTGGAAGCCATGACCAGCGTCTGCTCGGTCGGGCTAGATATGATCGCCATTCCCGGGGATACCCCCGAAGAAACAATCTCGGCAATTATTGCTGATGAAGCAGCAATCGGTATGATCAATAATAAAACAACTTCTGTACGGATTATTCCCGTTTACGGAAAACAAGCAGGAGATGTGGTGGAATTTGGCGGATTGCTGGGTAAAGCTCCAGTTATGCCCGTCAGCCATTTTTCCAGCAAAGAATTTATCCATCGTGGAGGACGTATTCCAGCACCGGTTCACAGCTTCAGGAATTAAGTTCAAAGCTCACAGCCAGCGATTACTGAAGTTGATGTTTTTGATCAGTTGCGTTTCTGGTACTTAACCACTCATGCCCCAATCGCCAGAAAAATAGGATTGTAATCGCTAGCCCCACGGTTTCACTGGCTATCAGGAGCGGAGAATTCACCAGATTGTGCCAGAGTTCACCCATATAATTGGTGAACTGCAAGCGCGGAAAGCTCGTTCCCAGAAGGGGCCAGAATAAGGTTTCTGGACTCGACCACATAAAATCCAGGATTAAATGCATAAAAACGCCAGAAGAAAGCAGCAAAAACCAGTTTTTTCCTTTCCAGCGGTAGTAGATTATTGCTGAAAACAGAACCAGCAGCGCAAAAAGCAGTGTATGACAAAAAATCCTGCCATTGTGACCAAAAGTCTGACTGAAAAAGAGATTGCCAACAGGTTTATCTATTATATCGGGCAACATGGATCCCACAGTCAGGGAAGCAATTTGAATGATCTCTTCCCGCAGTGCCGAATAACTGCCAGTATGTGATAAGGCGGCAGGAGAAGAGCCGGTAAGGCGAAGGAGAAAAGGGAAACGCTTGCCCTTTGAATTAATCAGTTTACTGGCAAGGTATCCGGCTCCCAGCGTTAAGCCAACGTGTCCAAACAACAGCATAACTTATATTGTACAATATTTTCTGGGCATGCTTGACCCGCACTGATTTGGGGGATATAATTTTCGAGGATAAGGAGAGAAACCGTATAATGAAATCAAAGGACGATCCTGATAATAACCGTAGAAAATTAAAATACCCGTTCGATGGATGGACTGAGGAATTCTCATAACTGAGAACAAATTGAGGATTTTACGCAGCCCGCGTTCATCCACCGAACGCGGGATTTTTGTTTCTATTTCGGGGAAATTAAAATGCGTAAAATCCTTTTATCAAACAGACAACTTCAGACAATTGCATTCGCAATCAAACTGCCTTTAATGTTACTTACTGCAACCCTCCCGGCTAAAGGCAAGCCCAACGGAGTTTCCCGCCGTGCTTTGCGCGTATCTCCCAAAGTAGTGAAAGCTTCCTCGCTGGATACCAGCGGAGTATTGGAGCAAATGGAATCAACCATCTTCGGTCTGGATGAGGAAGAAGTAGAACGCCGTCTGGAGGAGTACGGATATAACGATGTAGCCAGAGAAAAAAGAGTGCCCATTGCCAGCAGGCTTCTCGTCATTGTAAAGAATCCCCTGATATTGCTTCTTTCAATTCTGGCGCTGGTCTCGTATCTGATCCAGGATATTTCGGCAGTAGTCGTGATTAGTTCGCTGCTGGCTGTCTCAATTTTTCTCCGATTTTTCCAGGAAATGAATGCTGATAGGGCTGCGGAAAAGTTGAAAGCGATGGTAAGCACCACAGCAACAGTCCTGAGGATTAACGAGAAAAAGGAAATCCCCCTTCGCGAGCTGGTGCCAGGAGACATTATTCTTCTTTCGGCTGGAGATATGGTTCCTGCGGATGTCAGGCTGATTGCCGCTAAAGACCTGTTCGTCAACCAGTCTGCGTTAACTGGAGAGTCACTGCCGGTTGAAAAATCCGCAAGTATTCCTGAGAAAAAGAGCGATAACCCGCTTGAGCTCCCGAATATTTGTTATCTCGGCTCAAATATTGAGAGCGGAACTGCTACGGCTGTGGTAATCGCCACCGGTAAAGAAACATTTCTGGGTTCACTCGCCAACCGCCTGACCACCGAACGAGCTCCGACCAGTTTCGATAGGGGTGTTAATTCCTTTACATGGTTAATGATACGATTCATGGGTGTCATGGTTCCACTGGTCCTCATCCTCAACGGGATCACCAAAGGGAACTGGTCGGAAGCTTTACTCTTTGCACTGGCTGTTGCCGTCGGCTTAACCCCTGAGATGTTACCCATGATCGTCACCGTCAACCTTTCCAGAGGTGCCATTTCGATGTCCCGCAGGAAAGTGATTGTGAAGCATCTTGGTTCTATCCAGAATTTCGGCGCCATGGATATCCTGTGTACTGATAAAACCGGCACCATCACAGAGGGTAGAGTGGTGCTGGAAAAACACCTTGACATTGCTGGCAAAGAAAGGGATGAAATTCTCGAATATGCATATCTGAACAGCTACTATCAGAGTGGCTTGCGCAACCTGATGGATGCCGCTATCCTCAGCCATGTAGAACTAGAAAGGCAGTTAATCTGGAAGGAACGTCATCGCAAGCTGGATGAGATTCCTTTTGATTTTGCTAGAAGGAGAATGTCGGTCGTTGTGCAGGATAACGAAGGAAACCACATTCTTATCTGCAAGGGAGCCACAGAAGGGCTGATCAGGTTGTGTAATTCGGTTGATCTGGACGGTCAGATATATCCTCTTAATGACAGCCATGTTGAGTCTCTGAAAAAACTGGAGGAAAGTCTTTCAAATCTGGGCTTCCGGGTCATAACCCTTGCTTACAGGATCATACCGATTAACAAGCATGGAGCAGTGTATACTGTTGCTGATGAAAAAGACCTGGTTTTGATGGGAATTCTAGCTTTTCTTGATCCACCCAAGCAAACTGCGCCTGAAGCAATACAAAAGCTTAACGAACACAATGTTTCTGTAAAGATTCTTACCGGCGATAGTGACTCTGTTACCAGAAGTATCTGTCAGCGGGTCGGAATCCCCGTACAAAATATTTTACTGGGTTCTGATATAGAGAATATGACCGAAGAGGATTTGGCTGAGGTAGCAGAAAAAACCTCAGTCTTTGCCAGATTATCTCCAGCTCATAAGGAACGAATTGTGCGGGCGTTGCAGAAAAAAGGTCATGTAGTTGGCTTTTTGGGAGACGGAATCAATGATGCACCTGCACTCCGAACAGCAGATGTTGGCATTTCAGTTAACTCAGCAGTGGATATCGCGAGAGAATCTTCGGACATCATCCTTCTGGAAACCAGCCTGCTGGTACTGGAAGCCGGCATCATGGAAGGGCGCAGGGTTTTCGGCAACATCACAAAGTATATCCGGATGGCTGCCAGCTCTAATTTTGGCAACATGCTGAGTGTAGTGGGTGCCAGCATCTTTTTACCTTTCCTTCCCATGCTGCCAACCCAGATTCTGATCAACAACATGCTCTATGATTTCTCTCAGACAGCAATCCCAACAGATAGAGTAGATGCAGACTGGTTACAGAAACCCCGCAAATGGTCGATCAATAACCTATTCCGGTTCATTATGATTATCGGTCCAATTAGCTCGATCTTCGATTACACCACGTTCCTGGTATTACTTTATGCTTTCAACTGCTGGCAGAATCCTGATCTTTTTCATACAGGCTGGTTTGTTGAATCGCTCTTTACACAATCTCTGATCATACATGTTATCCGTACCCGCGGGATTCCATTTCTTCAGAGCCGGGCAAGCATGCCATTAATAATGACCTCAATAATAGTAGTAATAATAGGTGCGCTGTTACCTTTCTCTCCCTTTGCAGAGACACTCGGCTTTGTTTCACTACCACCGCTGTACTGGATATATCTGGTAGGCGCCCTGCTCTGCTATATCCTGCTAACCCAGCGTGTGAAAACCTGGTTTTTTAAGCGTTTTGGCGAATAATAGAACTTACTTTTCTAATCTGAGAGATTGTCTTGCTTTTTCCACTACCCGGTGGACATCAGGAAGACATCACCTTCTTTCGGGGTGCTTTATCTCGCACTGACAGCCACGTTGCTTTTTTGCCGCGGTGATCTTTTCCAGGATTGTCGAACGTCCCTGGTGCTCAATCACATCGGCTATTATTTCATCTTCAGTATGGTTAAAACAATAGCAGATTGTCTTCATCAGTTTCAGTATAATATATTACCACAGGAGTTGATTACCCGATTCATTTTATAGTTCATGAAAAGTACCAGAAAAACCCGTTCTTCGTTCAGGAAGATCCATTTGGATGACATAAAATAAAAATTTGTAAATTTGCCTTGTGTTTGTTAACATTATTAACTATATCAAACGAGGAGGATCAGATGAAAGACTTTGCTGGCAAAATACTTTTTATTACTGGTGGTGCGTCCGGTGCAGGACTGGGACAGGCTAAAGTATTCTCAGAAGCAGGATGTAAAGTTGTCATCGCAGACATCCGCAAGGACCACCTGGATCAGGCGATGGATTATTTCCGTGATAAAAAGGCAGAGGTTTATCCAATTCAACTGGATGTTACAGATAGAAAAGCCTTTGCTGCGGCAGCAGACGAGGTGGAGAAAGTGTTTGGGAGCCCGCCACAGTTATTGTTCCTGACTGCCGGCGTAAATGCTTTCGGTCCAGCGGAGGCTTCTACCTTTGAAGATTACGACTGGGTGATGGGCGTCTGCCTTGGTGGTGTGGTGAACGGGCTGGTAACCTTTGTCCCGCGCATGATACAGGCAGGTAAAGGCGGTTACATTGTTGCGACAGCTTCCATGGGCGGATTGATGCCAGCTTCCGGTTGCACTCCATATTCCGCTGCAAAAGCAGCAGTGATTGCCCTCATGGAGTGCTATTACAACGCCTTAAAGCCCTATGGAATTGGCGTATCCTGTCTCTGCCCGGGAGGGATAAAATCGAACATCGGTGAATCACACCTCACACGACCAAAGCATCTGGCGAACACAGGATATCATCTGGATGAAAAGGTCGTTGAGTTTATGCGCAAGCATTACTCATATGGTATAGATCCTGTTGATCTGGCAAAGATTCTGAAGAAGGGCATTGAAGACGAGGTGCTCTTTGTTATCCCGGTACCAGATCCTGAAGGTTTCATGCGTAATGTTCTTGAGAGAATGGTCAATTATACTACCCCCGAAGGCATGAAGCGACAGGAAGAGGCAATGAAGAAGCGCATAGAAGAAATGAGGAAAACGCCCAATCCCATGTTTGAGGGGGCAGCTGAATCCGGCTGGGGAAAACCCCGCAAGGACCTGACCTGGGTTAAACCGCATGGACCTTTCTGAATGTTCTCTATCTAAAGCTGCAGGAGGAATTGAATGACAATAGAGATCAGATATACCGTACTCACACCCGAGACCGGAATTCAGAGAAGTCCCGGGAAATTTCCACCTGGTGCAGGTGCACCAGCGCCAGCTACATCTTCCTTTGCCCGCAGGCTGGACACTCTTGAAAACAAGACCATTTACCTGGTGGATACCGGCTTTGGTGGTGGCTCAAAATTCATGATTGAACTTCAGAAATGGTTTGCCGAGCACATGCCAAATGTGAAGACAATCCGCAAGCGGAAACCGGGTAATGTGTTCATGGATGATAACAACGAACTTTGGGAGGAAATCAAGGAAAAAGGCGATGCCGTAGTTTTCGGTGTGGCGGGTTGACCGGGTTGCGTTGCAGCGGTCGCTGCAGGTACCATCAAACTGGAAAGAACTTATGGTATCCCCGTAGCTCCCATATCAACATATGCTTTTGAGAGCGTGGTCAGGAACGATCCCAGAGCCGCAGCTTTGCCCTTTATATACACGCCACACCCGGTTATCGGTCTTTCGGCAGAAGCCCTGGATAAATATATTGTGGGAAACGACCCCCACACTGGCAAACCAGTTATCGAAGAAATCATCGAAGTACTGACCAGACCGATCGAAGGAAGAGAGCTTCCTCCTGCTCCTGATAAACTTGTAAATACTGGTGAAACTCTGACCGTATTGGGACCGGATACGGAAGAAAACCTGCAACAGGAATTTTACACCCGGGGTTGGACGGATGGACTGCCGATTATCCTGCCCACGGAGGAAAGAGTGCAGAAGATGCTCACCGGTACCGGAGCAGATCCTGATGAAGTGGTTGGCGAGTTCTTCCGGTTCGATATAGGGGAATCAATCAAGTTCAACGTGCGCCATGTGGCGGTTGTAGCGGTCATGGCTGGTGCCAGACCCGAATACTTTCCAGTCATTCTGGCAGTAGCTTCTACGAAGCAGTCTTCTTTAATGCCTTCAACCACTGCTTTTGGTGCCATGCTGGTGGTAAACGGACCGATTCGCAATGAAATCGGCATGAATTACGGCATCGGTGCATTCAGTCCGGTCAATATGGCGAATTCAGTTATTGGCAGAGCCTGGACATTGCTGAGCATTTGCTGGGGATTTGCCCGACCCCGCAGGACCCTCTGGAGTTCTCAAGGGAATAACCTCCTTTACAACAATATGTGCGCCGCTGAAAACGAGGAAAGCAACGTTTGGGAACCTTTCCATGTCAGCAAGGGTTTCAAGCCTTCAGACAGCGCCATCAGCATTTTTAGAGGCTGGGGTTACTTCAACCCCCCAGGCACCGCCGCACATCGGTCGGTAGCAGAAGAGTTGAATATTCAACTGGCAGCAATGCCCCCTTTGAACTCTTCAGCTACCATCATCGTGGATCCACTGGTGGTTAAAAACCTCAAGGAGAACGAGGGTTTCAAAACCAGGAAGGACTTTTGCCGCTGGCTGTCAGAAAGTATCAAAATACCCGCGGGGCAATACTGGAAAACCGATCACATAGACATGCTTGTTGCACCCATGGCTTATAAAGGAGTTGAACCCTACGCTACCTGGAAAAAACTCCCGGATGATGCCTTAATTGCCCCGTACCATAACCCGGATAACATCAATATCGTTGTGGTTGGTGGTGAAACCAGCCCTCTCTGGAAAGCCACCGATTACGGTTACGTTATCAGCGCACCGATAGACAAATGGCGGGCAAAGAAATCCCGGGTAGAATGTACCGATGGAACCTGCGGACTGCCAGACGAACCGGTGCAATATGATTCAAGTGATTAACCGGTCATCAACATACCGGAATACGCAATAAACTAATCAAAAGAGAGGAGAATGATGGGTAACCGAGTCAAAAAAATACAGGTCCTGGATCCTCGGGGACAGCCTTCCGGTGTTTTTGGGCGGGGGCTCGACCCGGATACGCCACCCTGGGCAATCCATGATCCAGTCAACCAGCCAAGACTGAAAGCCGAGGAGCTGGGACATCTGAAAATGGCTCCGCGTCTCGACCGTCTGGAAGGAAAAACCATCTATCTGGTTGACACGGGTTTTGCAGGCAGTGCTGAGTTCATGGAAGAACTTCAGGACTGGTTCAGGCGGCACATGCCGGCAGTTAAAACGGTGCTCAGGCATAAAAAGTTGAGCATGTTCACCGAGGAGCCTGAACTCTGGGCAGAGATCAAACGGGAGGGTGATGCTGCTATCCTCGGGGTGGGGGGCTGAGACGGCTGCTCGGCGAGTATCGCCGAATTCTCCCGTGTTCTGGAGAACGATTATGGAATTCCGGTAGCCCCTATCGTTACCGCCCGGTTTGCAGAGTACGTCATGCGGGACAACATGAGCCATGGTATGGCTCTTCGCTGGAGCTTCCCACCTTATCCGGTCGGCTGGGTTTCTCGCGAAACTCTCAGAGGTTATATCGAGGGGAATGACCCGGTTACTGGTCTGCCCCTGATGGAAGAGATCACCAGCGCTTTGACCCAGCCCTTAACCGAGGAAGAAAAGCACCCCAGGATTATCAAAAGACCTGAACATCCACGCCTCCTTGAGCCGGATACTGAAGAAAACCTCCACCGGCTCTTTCTGGAGAACGGCTGGACAGATGGACTGCCGATCATATTGCCCACGGAAGAACGTGTCGCAGAGATGCTCACCGGTACCGACCATGACCCCAACGAGATAGTCGGCATGATGTCGGTAACAACTCACGAAGAAAGACTGCAATACACGGTCGAGAAGGTGGCAGTAATTGCTGTCATGGCCGGCGCCAGACCCGAGCATTTCCCGGTCATTCTGGCTCTGGCTGCTTCAGGGCGTCCTTCCATGCCCAGTTCTACCACATCTTTCGCCAGCATGATGGTGGTAAACGGTCCTATCCACAACGAGATCGGGATGAACTGTGGACTGGGCGCGTTAAGTCCAATCAACTATGCCAACTCCGTGATTGGTAGAGCCTGGACTTTGATGAGCATTAATTTCGGTGATGTCCGTCCCGGCATCACATTCACAGCCAGTACAGGCACCACGATCAATTACAACAACATGTGCTGTGCTGAAAACGAAGAACTGAGTGCCTGGGAACCTTTCCATGTGCGTAAAGGCTACAGGAAAGAGGAAAGCACCGTTAGCCTTTTCCGGGGCTGGACTGTTATTGGCTTCAATACAGGTCCGTCAAAAAGGATGCTGGAGGTCATCAAGGGCATCAGCGGGCCTTTCGGAGGATCTTTTACCTTTGTCGTTGATCCGCTGGTATCCAAAAGCCTCAAACAGGAAGGGTACGATGACCCTGCTAAATTGAGCAGGCAGATGGTGGACGAACTCAATTTCCGTTTTAAGAGGCCGGAAATGATTAACTTTGTCGTGGTTGGCGGGGAGATGAATCCAATGTGGGTTACCACCGATTTCTCTTACTTCCAGACGGTTTCTATCGACCCGTGGATTCCAAAAACGGGGGTCAAGAAAGATCCAAAACCTCTGCGTATGCCCGTCGCCACGATGTGCAAGGACGGCACCTGTGGTATATCACATTAATAAAAAATGAATAAAAGAGGTTAAGCGATGAAAGATCTGGCAGGTAAAGTTGCTTTTATTACTGGTGGTGCCAGCGGTATCGGTCTGGGCATCGCCAAAGCCTGTGTAAAATACGGGATGAAGGTTCTGATTGTGGATAAACGCCCGCATGCTTTACAGGAGGCAATGGGCTATTTCCAGAAGAACAAGGACTCCGTATATCCTATCCAGCTGGATGTCACTGACCGTGACGCCTACGTCAGGGCTGCCGACGAAGCAGAAAGGGTCTTCGGTAAGATACACGTGCTGGTCAATAACGCCGGAGTCGGTACTCCCGGTGGTACGATTGATAGGTTAAACTATAAAGACTGGGACTACGCAATGAGTGTCAACGTCGGCGGTGTGATCAATGGCATTATGACCGTTGTACCGCGGATCATCAAGCATGGTGAAGGAGGGCATATAGTCACCACTTCATCAACCTGTGGATTCATGGGCTCACTCGGCTTCACTATTTACTGCACCACCAAATACGCGGTGGTCGGTATGATGGAGTGTCTGGCTACGGAGCTTCAAGATAAAAACATCGGAGTCTCGATACTGATACCCGGTCCAACAGTATCCGACCTCGGTCGCTCTTCCTTTGAAAATCGCCCCGAGCATCTCCGCATAGAAGGTGAAACCTGGCCTCCCAAAATGCCACCCAATCCACCTCCGGGCATGAAAGACCAGCCCCGCCGACCAATCGAAGAAGTGAGGAAGGTATTCATGGATCCAGATGAGACGGGTGAACGCGTCATTCGCGGAATCAGGAATAACGACCTCTATATTCATACACACCCTGAGTGGAGGGATGGTTACATATCACGTCATAATGCGATCATTCGAGCAATACCTGACGAACCCCGCAATGAGGCTCGCTGGGAAGTGATCAAGAACTTCGGAACAATCATCTATAATGATATTTATGACAAGCAGAAACCTGTCGGTCCGCCGGACTGGTAATAGACAGGCTCAAAGCAGGAAAAGTTCGTAAGTTTCTCTGGATACTTCTTCAAAATCATGGCGAAATCACTAGCAAGCTCGCAACCCGGCTAAATTAAAAATATACCCCGGATTTCCATATGAAAATCCGGGGTGTTAGTTTAAATCCCCTAAAACCATTCGCTATTTGTTATTTATTCTCAGTCTCCTGAGAATAAAGTCAAAGCCAGCAAAACCGCGACCCTGCTGGCTACTCTTCATTGTATCCAGCGCACTTATAATAAACATCGCCATTTCTTTCATGAACACGTGCTGAGTACTTGTAGATTCTATATCTAAATCGATAACTGATATTATAAATAGTAAGCTTAAACCTGATTATGGATATCTAAAAAGAACATGTTATCTCAGCGTAGATAATATCTGCGGACTTCAGGAAGCACGGTCAACACTATTATCACTATGCCATATACAGCTATAACTGGTTGCAGGAAGCTGAGGTATCCCAATAAAGCAGTCTCGACAGTGATCCAGATAAGCATTATAACGCCGGCAGCCCAGGAAGCCGTCCATGCCCAGTGCATCTTTTTCATCGGATTTATCATATTCGGCCAGCTCCAGGACGGCTGTTTTAACAGACCATATGCCACGAACAACGGAAAGGCACCAACAAACAGAAAGAGAATTATTCCCGGTATAAGATAATTTGAGAATGGAGTCCCTGCCAGATCATCCGTCGACCATTTCATCAGATGCCCATCGGGAGCCGCAAAAAGCATGGCTCCACTGATTAGAGCACCAATTCCAATAAAAAACAGGAGCACAATTAATACCCATGCTACAACAGGGCGAAACTTTACTGTTTTATTCATTCTGGCTCCTTCGCCTCACTTTCATTATAAGGGTTTAATTACCCTGGATAGTTCCATCTTAATCCCAGTTAAAAGCCAATTACTCCTGCCCGTTTCCAAGAGATCTCCAGCCCCGGTGGATCTAATCAATCTTCTCACTGTCGCTCAATGTTGCTGACAGTGATGATAACCGTCGGCCAGCCTTTCCTCTCAACAACCCATCCTCCACTGCAGGCTTCACCGCTTCCTACCGAAACTCCTTTCTTTATCTGTTCTATGCTATGCCTTCCAATCTGAGATCCCGTCTTTCGATTCAACCTGACTTCAGTGTACAATAAACAAATCCTGCATTATCGTTCGTTACTGTTAAAAATTTGTTGGTAAGGAGCGTGGAGAGACGTTCGCATCATTCAAAAAGTGTTTGTATCATAGAGCGATTTCAACGGCTTAACTATTCCAGAAAGATACTCCATAGCCGAAGCATCATTGTTATATTCTTTAGCTACGGCGACTCCGTACTCCCTGCTTAGGCATTATAACCCTGATCACATTCGTCCCTTCCTCATCAGCATCATTTGGATCTCTTGGGCAGCAAGACTCCCATAATAATTATTATCGATAACAGGTATCTTTGCATAACCAGGGTCTCCTGCTATTGATTCTTCTCACGATCCAGTTCTTCCTAAAACTACCGTATCTTCTCCAATAGCACCCCCCGCCACTGTAGCTCCTAAAGAAGTACTTAACCGTTATCGTCCTTGACAAACGGTTAATGTTCCCCTTTTTCCGGCATTTTAACTTGACGCATCAACTCAATTATCATCCGATCAAGTAGCTTTTCTTCTTCCTTCATGCGACTATAACTCATGCCTTATATTTGGAATTACAGGCTTTGAGCTTGGCCCCATGAAGAGAAATATATCCCAGATTCACAATGCCCAATAAGTGCAGAGAAGAACTTTCTCCTTGAATAACCCTTTTATCTCTTTAGTAGTATTGCACTTACGGAACCTGGCAAACGTGGAGCAGTCTGGACCTAGGCCTCCAGCTAAATGGACACAATTCACATCTCTGTAAGCCAACACCTTAACACTGCGGGTGCTCACTTCCCAATTTGCTACCGCTTATATTGAGAGTTGCGGCCTCTTGGGATGATAGGTGTGCTGTCTCATACCATCAAAGTCTGAGCCCAGACGATTGACGTTCAGATGCTCGGTTACTATCTGAAAATATATACTTCATCTTTTTGACCCTAAAATCGGCCAATTATGGCAGCAAGAGATACCCGGCATCTATGACATATGACTTGTGTTCTGTATCTGCCATATATACTCACTTATTATAAATATATCCTCAATATGCCCAGATAGGGATTGCCCCACCTGAATTCAACTTTCATTGCTATTTACCGACTAAGGTTTCGAAATTGAAACCCATAATGGAGATGATACACTGCTTCATCCAGGCTGTGTATCATCAAAAGAGATTTCATTCTGCCCTGGTCTGTCGATCACCAGATTTAGAGGAACTCTTGCTTAATAAGGAGAATAAAGGAATAACCCGTTAGTCCGTCCTAATCTCTTCTATCAAACCGTGGTGGTGCAGTATATACCTATCAATATCCCTCTTATAAGCCCCTGAAATAAGATTGTATTCCTCATCAGAGATTACTTTGTCAGATTCCCTGCTCCAAAATCAAGCTTAGTAAATGTAGCCCCTCCTCTCACTTCATCATACTGGGTAATAGTAAACTTAAAGAGGGAATAGCTACCAGCAAGGCGATATGTATCACATCGGCTATGAGAAAGGGGATGATGCCTTTAAATATCGTTTGCATGGAAACATCTTCAGCGATGCCTTTAATAACGAAAACATTGATACCAATGGGTGGTGTAATCAGGCCCATCTCCACCACTCTTACCACCAGAATCCCAAACCAGACCGGACTGAAATTCATGGCGGTGATAATGGGGAAAAAGATAGGGACCGTTAACATTATCATTGCAATGGAATCCAAGAAACAGCCCAGAATAATATAGAAAAACAAAATACCGGCCATCAGGACATATCTGTTCAGATGAAAACTGGCGATGATGGTCCCCAGATCATTAGGTAACCGTGTAACCGACATGAAATAAGTGAGAAGCGTAGCGCCAATCATCATAGTAAATACCATGGCTGTCGATTTCATAGTATCGGCCAGGCTTGTCTTAAACTCCTTCCACCCGAGCTTTCTTCTAGCCAGAGCAAAGACAAAAGCACCGAAAGCACCGATTCCGGCAGCTTCAGTAGGACTAAAGACTCCTAAATAAATGCCTCCAATTACCAATAGGAACAAAAGAATTACCATCCATGTGCCTTTTAAGGAATTTAGCTTATGCATCATTGTGGTCCCGGGCGCCGGAGGTGCCAGGCTAGGTTTAATCTTACAGAGAATCAGAATGGTGACAGCGTAAAAAACTGCTTGCAAAATACCAGGAATAAAACCAGCTAGAAAAAGTTGACCAATAGATGTTTCGGTAATAATTCCGTAAAGGACCAGAGCCACGCTAGGTGGTATCAAGATGCCTAGAGTCCCACCGGCGGCTACACAGCCGGTAGCCAAAGCCGAATCGTATTTATATCTTTTCATCTCCGGAAGGGCTACAGCGCCCATGGTGACCGCGGTGGCCATGCTGGAACCACTTACGGCGGCAAAGGCGGCGCAGGCGCCTACTGTAGCAATGGATAGACCGCCGGGTAATTTCCCTAACCAGCTATAAGCGGCATTGTAAAGGTCTTTACTTAAACCGGCTGAGTAGCAAAAAGCTCCCATCAGGACGAAAAGAGGAAGCACACTCAATCCATAATCCGAGACTGTCGAGTAAGGAATCACCCGTAAGAGCCCGAGTGCTGCATCATAGCTGGAGAGGACGGCGAATCCAGTGAATCCGACCAGGGTCATGGCAAAACCCACCGGCACTCCTACGAACAGGAGTAAGATCATAATAACAATCCCAATAAAACCAATTTCCATTGGAGTCATTTCTTCGCTACCTCGGAGAGAAGCTTACAATAGTCGGCTAGCAGGACAATAACAAAACAGACATAGCCCAAAAAAAGCAGGCCCAGAAAAGGATAGCGGGGAATAAGTAAAACAGATGACACAATTTTCGGATCATACTGTATTTGCAAAGCCACTATGCTTTGCCATACTACCAGAGAGAAAAGACCCAGGCTGAGAGGAGCAGTAACCACTGTAATCATAGCCTGGGTCTTTTCAGAAAGGTGTGACATTAAAATGTCTACCTTGATGTGCTCTTTTTTGAGAGTACAGTAGGGCAAGGCAAAAGAAAAGACAATCACCATCAGATATTCTGTTAGATCGAATGCTCCGTTGATTGGACGATCGAAGAAATACCGCATGCAGACATCTGCTGCAGTGAGCAACATAATGACCGTTAACGAGGCTGATCCTATCACCAATACCGCCTTACTGAGCGGGCTTAATATTCTATAGATGGTATCGGCTACTTTACCCAACCACACTTTTACTCAATTCTCCTCATTGCTTATAAGCTTTTAGTAGTTCTAGGGTGGTATTAAGAATGTCCTGAGCTTCCGGATGTCCGGCAGCTCTCATATCATCAACCCACTTTTGCCAAATCGGTTTCGCCAATTCCTGCCATTTTGCAATTTCCTCAGGCGGAGGCGTATACTCGGTCACCGGATAACCTGCTGATTTAACTTTCTTGACCGCATCATCATACTGGGTCTTGGAGAATAGCTTCGATCTCTCGAATCCGCTGACACTGGTAATTTGCTGCTGTATCTCAGGCGGCAGGCTGTTCCAGACTTGGAGATTCATGGCTCTCACCGCAAACGGACTATATATGGGAACATTGGTTATATATTTTGCCACTTCATAAAACTTCATGCTCTCAACTGACGCCCAGGATGCTACTACGCCATCCAGTACGCCCTTTTGCAGGTTGGTATATACATCTACCATATCTACCATCATCGGAGAAGCCCCTATGGCTTTCAGATATTCAGTCGGAGGTCCTCCTGTGACTCTGATCTTCATTCCTTTGATATCATCCATAGTCTTGACTTGTTTCTTGCTGGTCTGTAACACATTGGGATCGCCAACTCCAATAAAAAGTACATGAACATCTTTATACTCAGCCTGGATGGAGGGATACTTTTCATACAGTTTCCACATCACTGCGGCGGCTTGTTCTGCGCTAGTGATGCCAATGAAGGGAAGCGATATTACATCCGATAGGGGAGCCAATCCAGGCCAAAAAGACATCACGCAGGTCGCGACGTCGGCGATGCCGCTTTTCAGCGCTTCCCAGTTTTCCGTCTGCTTGCTTAAAGTATTGCTCCAATAGACTTCAAACTTAACCTGGCCGTTGGTAGCTTTGACCACGTCATCTATCCAAGGCTGCGTGCTGTGAGTGGCAGTCCAGCTTTGCTGGGCATCCATATCCGCAAACCTGAGGGTATAAACTTTACCGGTTGAAGCTGTACTGGTAGCTGGAGTCTTGTTTGAAGTTTGAGCGGTACTCGTAGATGGTGTTGGAGTCGTTCCCGGATTGCAAGCGCTGAGTATCAGCGTAGTCGCCAATACTACAGCAAGCAGTAATAGCCACAGTTTTTTCATCATTAATCCTCCTTATTTAAAATTGCAACTCGATAAGTTTTTGCTTTATAATATGGCACAAAGTCGTATAAGTAAATAGACTTAAGTGCAACCCTTTAGGGCAGCGGCTGTTAGCATGGGTGAAGCTTATACTTCAACCGACAATGTCTTTAAAAAAATTCGTATTGTCTTGGCAGACGACCATCCTTTAATGCGTCAGGCTATCAGAATGTGGTTAGAAAAACAGCAGGACCTGGAAGTCGTCGCTGAAGCCAGCAATGGGAAGGAAGCTATAGATATTGCCACTATGCTTCAGCCTGATATTGTCATCATGGATATCAGTATGCCGAAAATGAATGGGATGGAAGCCACCCGCCAGATTATATCCAGATGTCCCAACACCGAAATCCTGGTCTTAACCGTTCATACCGATATGGAACATATCCATGGTATACTTCAGGCGGGGGCCAGCGGTTACCTGACGAAAAATGTTTCCGGGGAAGAGGTGGTTCATGCGGTGCGTGCAGTTTATTCAGGAGAAAATGTACTGCCTTTTGTTGAACCCCAGGAGGATACCGGGTTGTTTCAAGCGGATAAAATGAATATACTCACAAACCGAGAAATGAAAGTCCTCAAATGGGTAGCCAGCGGTCTAACGAATAAAGAGATCGCAAATAAACTGGAACTCAGCCTGCGCAGTGTGAAATCTATTTTAACCTCAATTTTCGTTAAGCTGGGAGCGGCTTCGAGGACAGAAGCCATTTCCATTGGACTGAAGTCCGGCATCCTCACCCTCCAAGATCTGAAAAAATAACAATCTGGTATATAATAATGATGAAAGAATCCTATCAGGCAAAAAAATTCAAAAGTATTATCAAAAATCCCCATTTCTGGATCATTGCAATAATGACCTTATTCCTCACCTTTTTCTATCCCCTGTGGCCGTGGCGCGAGTGGGAATTTACTCAGGGTATCTGGAAATGGACTCCCTGGCTTACTGTATTCTATAATGTGGCGGCATTTGAGAGCTTCCATCATCTTATTGGCAGCCTGTTTTTATTCCCTATTATATACGCAACTGTTATTTTTCGCTGGCAGGGCGCCCTGGTAGTCTTTTTATTCTCTATAATCGGGATATCATCAGTATTGCCTTACTACCATAATGTTGTCGAGTCGATGATAACCAATATCAGCATCCTATTACTGCCGGCTCTGGTCATGTTAGCTATCAACTTTGAATTGGAGTTGCGTCGCAAAGAGAAAAAAACCTATCTCGAAAGAGAAAAAGAACGGCAAATATACCTGGCCAAGATACTGGAAGCCCAGGAGAAAGAACGCCGGCGACTGGCCGAGGAACTGCATGACCAGAGCATCCAAACCCTCCTGGCGGTGGCCAGTTATGCCGAATCGATAGAACTCTCGGATGACAATATTACCGATATTAAAAAAAAGGCAGCTTTAATCAAAGAAAAAACCCGCGACACCGTAGCTGATTTGCGCCGTATAAGCATCGATCTCAGACCCGGCATTCTAGATGATATGGGATTAATTGCCGCTTTAAAATGGTTAGCTTCTCGAACTAATAAAGAAAAGCATATCCGTACCCAGATTTCTATCAACGGTCTGAAGCCGGAATTAAATCCGGCCTTGGAAGTAAATGTGTTCCGAGTCGTGCAGGAAGCGGTACAGAATATTGAACGTCATGCCCGGGCTACTGAGGCATTTATCACTTTAGACGCTGATGCCAGTTCCTTGAATATTTTGATACGGGACAATGGAAAGGGATTCAATGTTCCGCGTAATTTAGCTAATCTGGTCAGTGAGGGGAAACTGGGATTAATCGGTATGCGGGAAAGAGTTAAAACACTGGGAGGTAATTTCGAAATTCAATCTCGTCCTAACCAAGGAACTTCAATATCAATTAAAATTCCATATTAGCCAGTAGTCCAGATGATCCGGATACCCGGACTATGAAACAGTCAAGAGTGGATTAACTTCTTCAAAGCTCATAGTATTACTCTAAATTAATGACCGGTGACGTGGCCTATTGAAATGTAAATCTTAAAAAGAGTCAGCCATAATAGAAGAAAATCAATGCCGAAGGTGCTCGGGGAATACTTGACAGAGATAATGAGGTTGGAGCTTACCAATTTCTGGGGAGACAGCCGTACGAAAGGGTGGATGAAGCGCAAACACCTTTTCTGTGACGGCGTCAGATTTGAGATGCGCCTTGCCAGAAGTATTGAGAAAGTCTCGGTTCTGGTGGTAATTGGGGTGGCTGAAGATGGTTAAAAACAGGTTATCGGTCTCCAGTCCAGGGATAAGGAATCGGCCGCCAGTTGGAGGGAACTCTTTAAGGATATGAAGAGCCGGGGTTTGGAGAGTCAAACAGTCACTCTAGGGATCATGGATGGCATACCAGACCTGGAGAAAGTTCTCAAGGAGTAATTTCCCCAGAGCGAAATGCAGTCTTTCCCAGTGGAAAGGACTAGGTCCACGTGGCCCGCAATGTTTTGGCTAAAGTGCCGCAGAAACTGAAGCAGAAGGCGGCAGATGATATGCTTTCTATATTATGTCGGTGTTGATCCGAAGAAACTCAGCGGCGAAGCCAGGATGTATTGCGGAGGTTTTGACAAATACCCTCAGGATAATTTAATTCGGGTATATAATCCAGCAGGTTCAGTCAGTAAAAAGTCACGCTGCCGGTTACTCAGGGTTTTAAGGGAGCCACCAATTTTATAAAGGTTCACTGTGAAGGGGGCTACCAGGGATTTGAGTTTGCCTAACTTTATGAATGGGTACCCGGAATACCGCAGAGTAAATAATTATTAGCAATCCTGAACTATACTTATCAAATAATCATAACTACAGATTCGACTTCAAGCCGAACATAAGAAAGGAATGAATCCCCGGATAATCATTACCTATTCTGACAGTTCCTACACCGTACGTATTCCAGTGCCTCCAGGGCAGGAAGATATTGCACAGGATATAGTCAAGCGGATCGCTGAGGCTCACCTGAGAAACTGACATCTAGATAATAAAATGGATTTTCGGAAAAAGAGCCAGTTACAGAGTATAATATGCGTGGGTAATTTCTATCATATCGGGTGTACATATTCCCCTTAGAAACTGTGCGTAAGATAATTTTTCCGAGGCCATTTAGTTTGGGTAAATGGCACCCCTCTAGAAGCAAAAGCGAAATGTTCTACCGATATTTCAGTAAACCATTTTGAAAACCTGCTAAAAGCAAACTCAAAATAAGGCAACAAGTGTATCATTCAAATATACAAACTAAAAATCACCTTATAACAACTTTTGGATACATAGTTAATTTAGATAGAGTTCAAAGATGTGAAGTGCACCTGTTGAATAAAACATCTAAATAACGCAATATTAGCACATGAAATTTACTATATGGTGTTCCGCTTGCTTTTTAAGCAGATGAAGCCGTAAAAGACCCGATTTAATATCAGGCTCAAATTGGAAAGGATTAAGGGCACAGAAAAGCCAATATGAACTGTTGTCAAAGCTATTTGTGAAAATGGTGGGCGCTAATGGTCTCGAACCATTGACCTCAGTCTTATCAGGACTGCGCTCTAGCCAGCTGAGCTAAGCGCCCGCAACTATAAAATTTTACGACAACTCCACTCTAAAATCAAGTGAAATCGGTTATCAAATTTCCACTTTTATTGCCTGATTAACCTACTCCGTAATCTGCAGCACCGGGTGGAACCATTTCCAGATTAGCCAGGTCTTTAAGTTTTGCCCAATCCTCGTTGACCCTCTGCTGGATCCGGTCGATGTCGGCTTCTGAAAGATGGCGAAATCTTCCCTGGGCTTTCAAATATTCGGTTACCGGTTTGAGCTTTTCAGGATTAACGTTGATTTTATGTTTGCCATTTTCCACTTCATACAGGGGGAACATGCCAGTCTGCACTGCCAGTCTGCCGATTTCGATGGTGGACTCGGTCGGACAGCGCCAGCCGGTCGGGCATACAGACAAAATATGCAGATAAGAAGGTCCCTTCACATTCATCGCCTTTTGCACTTTGAGAGCAAGGTCGCGGTGATAGCTCGGGCAGGCAGTGGCTACATAGGGTATATCATGGGCAGCAGCAATGGCAGGCAGATTTTTCTTCCAGCTAAATTGCCCGATGCTCTTCTTGCCCGCAGGTGAGGTGGTAGTCGTGGCGCCAAAAGGCGTGGCGGAGGACCGTTGCACGCCGGTATTCATATAAGCTTCGTTATCGAAACAGATATAAATAAAATTGTGCCCTCTCTCGAGCGCCCCTGAAAGCGCCTGTAAACCTATATCTGCAGTGCCTCCATCCCCTGCCATAGCCACTACTTTGACTTCATTGAAGTCGCCCCGATTCCTGCGTGTCATCACCTTGAGAGCAGCTTCAATGCCGGAGGCAACCGCGGCGGTATTTTCAAAAAGCGTGTGAATCCAAGGTACAGTCCAGGAAGTATAAGGGTACTGACTTGAAACGATTTCCATACACCCGGTGGCATTTACAATAATCACGTTGTCTCCCAGTATCTTGCAGACCATCCTCACCGCCAGGGCCTCTCCACAGCCTATACACGCCCTATGACCGGGAGCAAATCTCTCTTTTTCGTCCGTCAATCTGGCTGTTAATGTTGACTTTCTCTCCATTTACTCTCTTACCCCGTAGATTTCAAATTCTCTGCTGCTGCCTTTGCGGGCAATCTCTATTCCTCTTCGGACAATCGCTTCAAAATCGGTTGTTGAGATATCTCTTCCGCCTAGTCCGCCAATAAATCCAACCACTTTGGGTCTTTTTTCAATAGGATACAGGGCTGCCTTGATTTCAGAAGCTACTGGACCGCCGGGACCTCCAAAGGAAATAGCCCTGTCGAGGACGATCAGAATATCTGCATCCCTGACAGTCTGCCTAAGTTCTTCATACGGGAAAGGTCGCCACAGGCGGATGCGGAAGAGTCCAATATCCTCCCCATTCGCCTGTAACCTGTCGATGGTGGTCATGGCGGTTTCGCTGAAACTGCCCATCGTCATCAGCAAAACCTTACATCCATCACACCGATAGGTTTCAATAGGGCGATAATGCCTGCCAAAACGGGCTCCAAACTCTTTCCAGACTTCCAGAATCACGTCTTTTGATTTTTCCAGCCCTATTTCCTGTGCCCATTTAACCTCAGTGTAAACCACCGGAGGAGCAAAATCTCCCATGGTTACCGGCTTTTTGGGATCGAGGCGATAAGGAAGGTCGATTGGTGGTATAAAATCGTCAACTTCACTTTGTGATGGAAATTCAATGGGCTCAACCATGTGAGAAAGATGGAATCCATCAATGTGAACCATCACCGGTAAAAGTACTCGCCGGTCTTCGCCAATGCGAAATCCACAGAGAACTTGATCTACTGCCTCCTGTCCATTCTCCACAAAAATCTGGATCCAGCCAGTATCTCGAACGGCCATTACGTCTGAATGATCACCCCAGACGCTCAACGGTGCGGAGAGTGCCCGGTTGGTAACCGCCATCACGACGGGCAGTCGCATGGATGATGCGATATAAACCACCTCATGCATCAATTCAAGCCCCTGACCGGCGGTAGCAGTGAAAGCCCTCGCTCCGGCCGCCGAAGCACCAACGCAGGCGCTCATGGCCGAATGCTCGGATTCAACCGGGATATACTCTGCATCCAGATCCCCGTTGGCTACCAGTTCTGCCAGATGCTCGACAATATGGGTTTGGGGAGTAATAGGATATGCAGCGATTACGTCCGCTCTCGCCAGCCTGACTGCCTCGCTTACCGCAAGGGAGACTTCCATACCTAATCGTGTCGCCACTATT
>Ga0315298_1004027_pt1 | contig 22477 bp, 18 predicted proteins | sample WHS_1_MG_FD_203077 | JGI IMG/M metagenome (GOLD analysis project Ga0315298, IMG submission 203077) | Extremophilic microbial mat communities from Washburn Hot Springs, YNP, Wyoming, USA - WHS_1_MG | ecosystem: Environmental > Aquatic > Thermal springs > Hot (42-90C) | place: USA: Wyoming...
TAAATAAAAGCTTCCTTCTTTTAAAATAGATGTCTATCTCCCCGCCCGTACCTATGAAATAATAAGTGCCTCATTTTAATGAGCCTCTCTCCCTCCCGCCCGAATTAAGCTGGAATTTAAAAACTGATCGACGGTCAGATTTAAAAGGGATTGACGGACAGATCTTCCTTCATCAATAATCAATAATAGAAAAGGCCCGAGTTTTTCCATCTATAATTCCCCACTGCCGGCCAGTGGGCAAATAAATAAAACCCTCAGGCCTTTTTCTAATGCTTATTTTTTAGGAAATTTTCCTTCAAAAGGAACGAAAATATCTCCTCGCTCACTATTAAATACAGCCATGCCCTCCGAGACTTTAATTCCGAAAGCAAAATCACCCACTTTGGTGTACCAATTCTTGATTAATTCGGGAATATTCAACTTCCATTCTTGCACTTTTGGTGCTTGAGCTACTAAGAGAGTTAATCTTATAGTGGCCGAATCGATTATGCTCACTACCCGATATTGACTAATAGTGGCGGGAGGAAAATATATCTGATCGTAAGAAGTAGGTGTGGCTATTTCAATATATTTATCGGGCGCTGCTTCAAAAGAGACTGTAAATTTAATATTGTCGAGCTTGATGTTATAGCCACTGGGATTGTTTATATTAAATACGAAACCCAAAGCTAAAGGCGTACGGGCCGGCAAATCCGTCCAAGGGAAGTAGCTCATCACCTCCACTCTTTCCAAAGTCACTTTTGGCTTGCCACTTTCCTCAGTGGGTAAGAGGCCTGGTTTGCACGCCTCCATTCCCCCTATGATTAGTATCCCCATGAGCAAAAATAAAAGTCCTTTGCGCATGATTTACCCCCTTTCATTTGCTGCCGAAATTTTTTAAGTCAACCACCTTTTGCGGCGCTTATAATGTTTTACTTGCCGAAAACTTTTGCGTTCCCCTAAATCGGAAAGGCCCAAATAAAAATCACGGATATCAGGATTCTCTTTAAGTTTTTCTGAAGTATCATGCATCACTAAACGACCGTTCTCCAATACATAAGCATAAGGTGCTACTGTTAGGGCTAATTTAACGTTCTGTTCCACTAAAAGAAGCGGAATTTTTTCATCTTTGTTTAATTTGGTTATAATCTCGAAAATCTCTTTGATTAAAAGGGGGGCCAGGCCCATAGATGGTTCATCCAGAAGCATTAATTTAGGCTGGGCCATTAGGGCCCGGCCGATTACGGTCATCTGTTGTTCTCCACCGCTGGTAAAGCCGGCTAAAACATTTCTCCGCTCCACTAACCTGGGAAAATAGCTATAAACCATCTCTAATCTTTTTTTGATCGCCGCCGCATCCCTCGTCAAATGGGCGCCCACGCGCAAATTTTCTTCGACAGTAAGATGCTCAAAGACCCTCCTTCCTTCAATAATCTGAAAAATGCCTCTCTTGGCAATCTCCTCGGCGGGGAGGTGATGGATCTTCTCGCCCCTGAACTCAATACTTCCATCGGTAACTTCCCCATCTTCATGTTTGAGGAGTCCGGAGATAGATTTTAAAGTAGTGGATTTTCCAGCCCCATTGGCTCCCAGGAGGGCCACAATTCCTCCCTCGGGCACTTCCAACGAAACACCCTTGAGGACTAAAATGACCTCATGGTACATTACTTCGATATTGTTCAATTTGAGAATACTTTCCCGGATCTGCAAATTTTACTCCTCTACCTTACCATCCTAACCACGCGGCCCAGCGATCAGGATATTTGGCCCGCATATCAATCTCACCCACCGTCTGGGGCTTGCCTTTAATTACCCGACCTACGCGCACAATTGAGCTATAACGATGATCAGTGGGCGTAATCGTCACCAATTGCCCGCCAAATTCTTTTAGCCCGGGCCATTCCCTAAAACTCTCAAAAGCTTCTTTTATTCCCGGACCATTTAATTTGCCTGCTTTATCTGCTATTTTCATTGCTTCCACAGCCAAAGTGACCTTGACCCATCCTTGCACGGTGCGGATAAGCCTGTTTTCCAAAGGAATACCAGGATTTAATTTTTTGGCGTACTCTATTACCTTTTTCTTAGCTGGGTAATCATCTATGAAAAGGGCGCAAGCAATTAAACCCATAGCCCCCTCCGCAGCTGCTCCGGCTAATTTCGGCAGGTTTTCATCAAAGCCCCAGTTATTAATGATGTGATCGGCGCCCAGTCCTAAAGCATAGGCATCTTTGAGGGCGGCCGAGACGGACATGGTGGTATTTCCATGCCAAACCAAATTGGCGCCGAAATTCTTCGCGGCTAAAACTTGGCTTTTGGTGTCCAGCGCCGTTAAGGGCACATTGGCATCAGGTCCAATTTCAAACCCTAAAATTTTGGCTTGATCTTTAATTGCTTTGATGGGAGCGGTGGCATATGGAGAGGCCGTATCCATAAAACAGACGAATTTGGGTTTTGCTCCCTTATCGCGCAGGCCCTTCCATTTGGGATCTTTCTTCCAAACCTCTTCATACCAGTAGGTTATAGCGCCGCGGGCGTTAGTGGAATAATCTGTGCCATAAACAAAATTATAAGGAGTCTTTTTGGGGTCACAAAGGTGGCCAGAGAAGGAGCTGGAAAGATAGGGCATTTTATCAGCATTGATGGTGGGCGACAGAGCTTCTGTATCACCAGTCCCCCAGCCTAAAACCATGACGACTTTGTCATAGTCTCGAAATCTTTTATAAGTCGTGATCGCTTCGGGAACTCGGTAACCATAATCATACTGAAATAAACGAATTTTCTTTCCATTAATCCCGCCGGTATCGTTGTAATACTGAACAGCTTCTCTAACTCCCATAGCTTCATCTTTACCCACATCTGAAGTTGCTCCAGTAGTATCCTGCAGTGCGCCTAAGCGCACTTCCTGAGCGTGAGCGTAGGTAATGAAAAAAATAAAACCTAATATAGCACCTATCCATGAAAGAAACTTAATTTTCTTACGCATATTTTACCTCCTCTAAGATAAATAAATTTAAATGCTTTTTAGATCTGCTCTCACCTCCTTTTAACCTTCCCTTTTCCCCCTTAATAAGAAAAGGGCCATAAATTAAAATAATTCTTGACCTGCCACCACCGATAAGCCAGACCATTAGGCTCAAAAATAAGAAAAAGGGCAATGGCCAACCCGAAGATGGCTTCTTTAACATACAGAAACTTCTCTAATAAATGGGGCAAAAAGGGGAAGATCTCTACAAAAGTAGGGCTCTGAGTTAACATAAAAATTAAGGCTTTCAGCCCTTCGGGAATCAAAGTCATAAACATTGCTCCAAAAATAGTACCGTGGATACTCCCCACACCCCCGATAAGGATTACGCCAACTAACCAAAGAGACCAGCCGAATTGGAAATGCTCAGGACTGACCGCAGCCAGGGAGGTAACCCAAAAGGCCCCGGCAATGCCCCCAAAGAACCCAGCGACAAAAAAGGCTAAAAGTTTATAAAGAACGATGTTTACACCCAAAGTCTCCGCCGCAATATCGTTATCCCTAATGGCAATCCAAGCTCGTCCAATCCGGGAGCGCATTAGATTAGCCAAGATGAAATTACAAGCCACGACTAAAATGATCATGAGATAATAAACATCTATTTCATCTTTAATAATCCAAGGCCCAATCTTTACCGTTCCCGGAGGAATCGAAAAAGCCATCCCTCTACCCCCGATTTGACTTACGTATTGGGTAATCAAGAATTCCACGGTTATAAATTGGGCCGCCATGGTAGTCATAATGAGGTAAAACCCTTTCACGCGGGCAGAAGGAAGGCCAAAAAGTACACACCATATCCCGCCAAAAATTCCTCCGATGAACAAGGTGAGTAGATAGGGCAGATGTAATTGGAGCATTAAAATAGTACTTGTATATGCTCCTACGGCAATAAAAGCCGCATGCCCTAAAGTTACTTGTCCGCAATAGCCGATTAAGAGCTGGACGCCCAAGGCGGCTAAGATTGTATAACCTACTATATTAGCTACGGAGATCAAATATAAACCAGCAAATTGGGGAATCAAAATAAAAATGGTGCAGAATAAAAGAATCATCTTGCCCCAAACAAATTTTGTCTGCCACCAAGCGTGATCCTGCCTATAACTTTGATGATAAACACCACATGGTCGGTAGCCCATAGATTCCTTCCTTAAAACACTAGGCTTTTTGCGCTAAGCACTTAGTTCTTTTTTCACACTCTCTCAATGCGCACCCATCCCCACAGTCCATAAGGTTTAAAGAGGAGAATTACCACCATAACTATGAAAGGGAAAATGTCCTTAATGCCCCCAGGGGTAAAATGGCTTAAATAGCCATCGGCTAAATTCTGCAAAACTCCTATTAATAATCCACCTACGATGGCGCCGGGCACGGAGTTCAAGCCCCCCAGGACTACGGCTGGCAAAACTAAAAGTCCCAAATAACCGACAGATATATTTAAGCCGTTTATATTACCCAAGAGGGTACCGCCAACTCCAGCAGCCATGAAAGCAATAGCCCAAGCTAACGCATAGACAACTTTAGCGTTTACTCCCAAGGACAGGGCGGCCATCTCATCATCCGCTGTAGCCTGCATGGAAAGGCCCCAGCGCGTGTACTTAAAGAAGGTGACAAAGGCTAAGAGGAGGAGGAGGGAAGCAATAAAGGCCCATAAGTAAACTTGACCAACCACAATTTTGCCGATAAATATTGGCTCGATAGGAAATACCGGAGGATTAAAAACTACTGTATCCGTACCCCAAATAAGCTCCACCACACCTTTAAAGAAAAAAGAAAGCCCTACGGTCACCATAATTACGCTGAGCACTGGTTCTCCTATCATCGGCCGGAGGAATAAGTGTTCGGTTAAAAGACCTAAACAAAAACCAACCAGGAGAGTAAAAATTAGGGCTAAGACAAAGGGAATGCCCCAATTATAAAAAGTTAGGCATACATAGGCCCCGATTAGGGTAAGTTCCCCCATGGCTAAATTAAGGACTCCGGAGCATTTATAAATCAAAGTCCAGCCTAAGGCTACCAGGGCATATATACTCCCTACCAAAATCCCCGTTATAAAAAGCTGCAAAAAAATTTCCATCCTTCCTCCTAGCTCAAGTGCTGGAATTGACCGGCATCTTAGCCAATTAATCTTCTATTTCCATTACCTTTAAGTCAGTCCTGATATGCACAACTCGGCCATCTTCATAAGTAATATTTGTATCCATGTGGACTACATCATTTTGCCCATAGAGAGCGTCAACAATGTCTTTATAACGCATCTCGACAAAGGCTCGGCGCAATTTGCGGGTGCGCGTTAGCTCATCATCATCGGCATCAAATTCTTTGTATAAGTTTACAAATTTGCGGACGCGCGCCGGAGGGGGCAGATCCTTGTTCATTTTTATAATTTCTTTCTTTATTAGATCGTAGACTTCTGGTTTTTGAGATAGTTCCGGATAGCTGGTATAAGCAATATTACGGTCTTCCGCCCATTTGCCAACTACTCCATAATCGATGCAAATGACGCAAGAAATATAAGGGCGATGATCACCAATTGCCCAGACATCTTTTATATAAGGACTGAATTTTAGGCGAGATTCTAAGTATTGGGGAGCAAATTTTGAGCCATCGCTTAAAGTCATCACATCTTTCGTCCGATCGAAGACTACTAAATGCCCATCAGCATCTATAAATCCAGTATCGCCAGAATGAAGCCAACCATCCCGTAAAGTTTTAGCTGTCTCCTCGGGCATCTTATAATACCCTTGAAAAACAGAGGGGCTCCGGGAAATAATCTCCCCCTGGGGAGTTATCTTTACTTCCGTCTCGGGAATTGGTTTTCCCACTGTATCGAATTTAATATCATCATCTCGGTGTAATACGGAGATACCGGCAATTTCTGTTTGTCCGTATATTTGTTTAAGATTCACGCCAATGGCATGGAAGAAGCGGAAATGGTCAGGCCCCATGGCCGCGCCTCCGGTATAAGTGTACCTAATACGCGAGAGGCCCAAATGGTCCTTCAATTTTTTATGGACTCCCAAATAAGCGAGGTAATTAAGAAACCGCCAATACCAGGGTATAGGTTGCTTGGCGAATTTTAAATCGGCTACGTGGTAACCGATTTTCATCGCTAATTCATAACTCTTCCTTTTAAGCCAGGAAGCATCTAAATATTTTACTTGCACATTCCTAACCATCTGTTCATAAATCCGCGGGGGGGCAAACATTACTTGCGGGCCTATCTCGCGGATGTTTTCTTGGGCCGTCTCTGGCTCCTCTGGAAAATTCAGGGTAAACCCAGCTTGGATACCACAGGAAATAGACATCATCTGCTCGCCAATCCAAGCAAAAGGTAAATAGGAGACAAAATCATCAGTTTCATAATAAGGATCTACGCGCATCAGGTTTTGCCCCATGGTCAACATATTGTAGTGGGTAAGTAAAGCCCCCTTAGGCAGCGCCGTCGTGCCCGAAGTATAGAAGAGTAAACAAAGGTCATCTCCCTTTCCTTTTTGGATCATATCTTCAAAGAGACCAGGTTCCTTTTTATCTACTTCTTCTCCCAGGCGCATAACTTCTTTCAGGCTGATGAGCATGGGCTCATCGTAAGCCCGCATACCTTTGGGGTCATCCCAGATCATTTTCTGCAGCTTGGGACACTTGTCTTTAATCTGCAGGAATTTATCTACCTCTTCTTGCCCTTCGCCCACCATTAATTTGGCATCAGAGTGGTCAATTATGTAAGAAACTTCATCAATCAGAGAATCCTGAAACAACCAAACCCCTACGGCCCCTACGCACATTGCGGCCATCTCGGCCCAAAGAGCCTCTGGACGGTTATCCCCAATCATGGCTACTTTATCTTCTTTTTGAAGCCCTAAAGCCAACATTCCCAGGGCAATGCGCTTTACATTCTCGTAGTATTGTTGCCAAGTAATAGGCACCCAGATGCCATATTCTTTTTCCCGCATGGCCACTTTCTTATCCCCATAGCGTTTAGCTGCCCTAAGGAAAAGTTTGGGGATGGTCAGGTCTTTAGTGATTTCAATTTCTCTTCTTTCAGCGGCGGGAGACATAAAGGTCCTCCGCCTCGCCCAAGTAGGCCTGAATCACCTGGGGATTTCTTTGCACCTCGGCCGGTAGTCCTTCGGCAATCTTTTCACCAAAATTTAAAGCCATCACCCGATGCGAGATATCCATCACTACCCCCATGTCATGCTCAACTAGAACACAGGTAGTCCGCCATTTCTCTTCTTCGTTTATGTCTAAAATAAAACGGGCCATATCTTCTACTTCTTCGAGATTTAAGCCCGCCAATGGTTCGTCGAGGAGGATAATTTTGGGGTTCAAAGCAAGCGCTCGGGCTAATTCCACTCTTTTTTGCAGGCCGTAAGGAAGCATACCCACTATCTTGTCCCGGATGTGTTCAATTTCCAAAAGGTCGATAATTTCCTTCTCAATAAACTCGCGATGCTCAATTTCTTCGCGGGCTGTCTTCCCTAGGTAAATAGCCCCACTGAGCAACCCAGTTTTCATATGAATGTGTCGCCCAAGGCGGATATTATCTAAGACCGTCGTACCCTTAAAAAGCTCAATTTTTTGGAAGGTACGGGAGATACCTAATTTGGCTCTTTGATGGGGTTTTAATTTGGTAATGTCCTTTCCTTCAAAGAATATTCTACCTTCCTGCGGTTGATAAAGGCCATTAAGGCAATTAAGGAGCACGGTTTTCCCTGCTCCATTAGGGCCTATAATAGAAAAAATTTCCCCCTTCTTTACCTGAAAGCTTACTCCTCTCAGGGCTTTTACTCCCCCGAAGGACATGTGCAGATTTTCGACCTGGAGCTGAATATAATCATCCATGGCCAATCACTCTTTCCCTGAGCGATTAAATTTTTTTTTGGCCAAGATAATAAACTCCCCTGCTTTTTTAATTTGTGAAAATATGGGTAAAGGGTGTTTTCTGGACTGGCTACAAACTATGCCAAAATTAAATGATTAAGCAAAAGATGTCAACAAAAAAATAAAGATTTTTAAAAATTTTTAATTTTATTAGTTTTTTGGCCGGCAAATTACAATTTACTTCTCCTTTTCCTGGCGCCAAAGTTTTAGCCAAAATTAAAATAAATTAAATTACTTTGTTTAAATTGTATTCAATGATTCCTTCAGCTCCTTTCTTCAAAAGCAAAGGAATAAGCTCGCGCACTACCTCTTCTTTAACTACTACCTCCACAGAATACCAGTCTTTTTGGTAAAGGGAAGCAATGGTCGGCGCATTCAGGCAAGGAAGGACGGCCACTACATCTTCTAAATATTTGTGGGGTACGTTCATTTTCAACCCTACCATGCGGTCAGCTCCCAATGCCGCTTTAAGCAAAATAGCTATTTGCTGGATTTTTTCTTTTTTCCAGGGGTCCTCCCAGGATTCTTTATTAGCAATTAATCGCGGCGTAGACTGCATGAGCTCATGAACAATGCGTAAACCATGGGCTCGAATAGTCGATCCTGTTTCCGTAACATCAACAATGGCATCCACCAATCCTTCCACTACTTTCGCTTCCGTGGTTCCCCAAGAGAACTCGACTTTCACCTGGATCCCTTTTTCGGCAAAGAAACGGCGCGTAAAAGAAACGAGTTCGGTGGCTATTTTCTTTCCCTGCAAGTCCTCTAATTGTCTGATAGGAGAACTCTCGGTAACTACTAAAACCCATTTGACAGGCCGCAAACTTTCCTTGGCATAAACCAATTCGGCCACTTCCACCACCTCACTGTTGTTTTCTAATATCCAATCTTTTCCAGTGATGGCGGCATCTAAAACTCCTTCTTCGACATAGCGCGACATTTCCTGGGCGCGAATTAAGGCACAGGAAAGCTGCGGATCATCGACGGAAGGAAAATAATTTCGGGTACTAACTTTGATCATCCACCCCGCCTTTTGGAAAAGATCTATGGTCGCTTTCTCCAAGCTGCCTTTGGGAATACCAAATTTTAAAATTCTATTCACCGTAAACCTCCTTTGGGTCAAAAATTTTTTCGCCCACTATTTCCACTCGGCCATCGATAATTTTGCGGTAAAAACAGGAACGGTAGCCGGTATGGCAAGCAGCTCCGCCCACTTGCTCGACTTTTAAAAGGAGAGTGTCATTGTCACAATCGATATACACTTCTTTGATTATCTGCACATGCCCGGAAGTTTCTCCTTTCCGCCAGATCTTCTGCCGTGACCGGGACCAAAAGCATGCTTGGCCCAATTCTTGCGTTTTTTGCCAGCTGGCGGCATTCATATAAGCTAACATAAGCACTTCCCCACTCTGCCAATCCTGAACAATAACGGGAATCAAGCCTTGCCCTTTAGCAAAATCAATCTCTCCTTCTTTCATAATCGCTCCCTGCTTTCCCCTAATTCCCCCCGCAGAAATTTAGGGGCCACGTTTGGATATAAGGCAAAGGTAATTAAGTCCTCTTCTTTACGCAGAATACCCTTTTCTTGCGCTTCTTTCTTTAATTCGGATAGCTGGGGCTTAAGGTAATCCGCGGGTCGGCCTTCTATGGGTTTTTCCTTACCAATTATCTTTTTTCTAAGCTGGTCGTCAATAGGCGCAGGAGTCTTTCCATAATGTCCAAGGCAATAGGCCTTAGTTTCCTTAGCTACTATTTTATATCTTTCCCCGCCGAGAACGTTGAGCACCGCTTGGGTGCCTACTATCTGAGAAGTAGGCGTGACTAAAGGAGGGTAACCTAAATCTGCGCGCACGCGCGGAATTTCTCTTATAACTTCTTCATACTTTCCCAGTTGGTTTTGCTCTTTCAACTGCGCAATGAGGTTGGAAATCATGCCCCCGGGAATCTGATGCAAAAAAACACCCGCATCGGGCTTGAGGGCTATAGGATCCAAGAGAGTCTGATATTTTTCCCGGATTTGGGAAAAATAATTGCTTACTTTAATAACCTCTTTTAAAGAAAGGCCAGTATCAAATTCTGTCTCTTGAAAAGCAGCAACTAGGGACTCTGTAGGCGGTTGCGAAGTACCCCCGCTAAATGGACCTAAGGCTGTATCCAAGATATCCGCTCCAGCCTGAACTGCCGCCAAGTAGCTCAAAGGGGCCACTCCGCTGGTGCAATGGCTGTGCAAATTAACCGGCAAATTCAGAGATTTTTTTAAAGCCGTGATCAGATTATAGGCGGCCTGCGGGGTAATTAATCCGGCCATATCTTTCACGCAGATTGAATCGCACCCCAAGTCGGCCAACTCTTTAGCTAATTGAACGAAGTTTTCTATAGGGTGTACTGGACTAACTGTATAACAAATCGTCCCCTGGACATGGGCCCTGTACCTTTGGACGGCTCGGATGGCTGTGGTCATGTTGCGCACATCATTTAAAGCATCAAAGATCCGAAAAATGCTTATCCCGTTTTTAACAGCCAAACGGACAAATTCTTCAACCACATCATCCGCATAATGGCGATAACCAACCAGATTTTGCCCCCGTAAAAGCATCTGCAAGGGAGTATGCCCTAGGTTTTTCTTTAAGGTCTGCAACCTCTCCCAAGGGTCCTCGTTTAAAAAACGCAGGCAGGCATCAAAGGTGGCTCCCCCCCAGCATTCTAACGAATTAAATCCTATTTTATCAAGTTCGGGCGCGATCGGAATTATGTCCGCCGTCCGTAGGCGGGTGGCGATCAGTGATTGATGAGCATCCCGCAGAGTGGTGTCCGTAATCTTGATCCCCATACATTCTTCTCCTCTTCAGCTTAAAAAAAAGGCCAACTTTAGTTGGCCTGCTTCCTAAAATCTTTTCGGCCCTGAAGTTTTGCCTTTCAATTTATATTATTAAATAATTTACAAATGTCAAGCTATCCTCCCTGCTGACCGTCTAACAGTTTCTAGATTTCTCGTCCGCAGGAAACAGGCGGGAGGGGGAGAGGCTCTCTCCCTCCCGCCTGAAATAAGCTGGAATTTAAAAAATGATCGAAGGTCAGATTCTCCCTCTGACCGCCTAACGGCTTTGATATTCCCTTTCCGCATGACCCAGGCCTTTTCTCATTTTTTTAATATCACCCGACCATCCAAAGCTAAACAACCTTCGGGCACGGCAAAGACCCGCAGCGGGTTGAGATCAATCTCTTGTATCTCTGGAAAATCGGTAAGCAATTGGGAAATACGCAAAAGCACCTCGGCCACCGCCTCCATATCCGATGGCTTGTCCCCTCTCAATCCGCGCAGAATGGCGGCCCCCCTTAATTCTTCAATCATCTCTTTTGCTTCCCTTCGGGAAATCGGCGCTACCCGCACGGAAAACTCCCCAAAGATCTCCACAAATATCCCTCCCCAGCCCACCAGCACCACTGGACCGAATTGTTCATCTTGTCTCCCACCTACAATAAGCTCTCTTCCCCCTGTAATCATGGGTTGGATAAGCATGCCTTCAATCTTTGCTCCCGGGAAATTTCTCCGCAAGCGGGCCAACATGTCCTCATAAGCTCCCCGCACACCTTCGCTACTCCGTAAATTTAGCTGCACTCCACCCACATCTGATTTATGAGAAATTTCTTTAGAGATGACCTTCATGACTACGGGAAACCCAATTTCCTGGGCCGCTTGGACGGCCTCTTCTTGAGTTCTTGCCGGAAGACCCCGAACCATGGGAATTCCGTAAGCCTGCAGTAATTCCCCCGTCTCGGGCAAGAGCAAATCCCGTTTTTCTTGATAAGCTCTCTTTAGAAGAGAAGATGCTAAATCTTTATTTACTTGAAAAACTGGTATTTCTTCTGATTGGCGGCGGCGTTCTTTCTCCAAATAATAAGCGCGGTTTATTTTTAAGGCCCGCACTGTCTCCACAATTTGGGTGAAGACCGGATAATTAAGATTCCGTTTTAAATAATTCACCTCAGTATCTTCCGTAGAAACATATAAAGCTATCGGTTTATCGTATTTCTTAGAAAGCTCGATTATCTGCGCAAAAAGCTCCCGGGATTTTTGCCCTTCCATAGCGGCATTGTAGGTGTGTAAAAAGACGAGGCCGTCAACCTCAGGCTGAGCTATAGTCCGGTCAATAATTTTTAGGTAAATTTCTAAATCAAAAAGATCGCCTAAATCGAGAGGATTAGTTAGTTTAATCACCGAAGCCCGAAAATGTCTTTCAATTTCTTTGAGGAACTCTTGGGGAAAAGGAGCCAATAAAAAACCCGACATCTCACAGGCATCGGCCGCTATCACCGCGTGACCGCCCGAGCGCGAAATGACTGCTAAATTGTCTCCCCGCATGGGTGGTAGACGTAAGATCTTTAAATCGTTACCTAAAGTGGTGGCATCATGGACACGCACAATGCCACATTGGCGGAAGGCTGCTTCAACTACCCGATCATTGCTGGATAAAGAAGCCGTATGGGAAGAGGCAATTGATTTACTTAGTTGGCCTATATTAGCCTTAAAAGCTACAATAGGCTTATCCGACCTACGGGCAATTTCCATCAACCTCCGGCCATCTTGAATACCTTCTAAGTACAGAAATATGTATTTGGTTCCTGGGTCGGCCACAAAGTATTCTAAGAACTCTTCGGTGCGGATATCCAACATATTGCCTGCCGATACAAATTTATTTAATCCCAAGCCCTCATTGGCCATAAGGTTGAGCACGGACATACCTACTCCCCCACTTTGAGAAATAAGGGAGATATCACCCGGGCGAACAATCCGCCGTAAGGGGGGGAAAGGAGTACTGAGGCCATTTTCCATATTAATAACGCCAATGCAATTAGGGCCCACAAAGCGTATCTGCCATTTGGCCGCCACCCGCAGAATTTCTTCCTCGATTTTGCGGCCTACTTCCCCATATTCTCTAAAGCCGGCAGATTCGATGATGGCCTGGCGAATTCCTTTCTGCCCGCACTCCTCTAAGATATTAGGGATGGTATGGGCCGGAGTTAAAATGACGGCCAGATCAATCTGGTCTGGCACATCCAGGACAGATTGGTAAATTCTCCTTCCGGCGAAAACTCCCCCCTTATGGCCAACTTGATAAATGATCCCTTGATAACCAAACTCGGTTAGGTTAAAAATAATTCCCCGCCCCATATTATCAGGCGCACTCGAAACACCGATCACCGCTAGACTAGTCGGATAAAAAATCTTTTGCAGTATTTCTTTCATAGAAATGGCCTTTTCGCTCAGATGATCATGATGGAAAATCCCCCGTCCACTGGTAGGGCTACTCCCGTCACAAAATCAGATGCTTTGCTGGCCAAGAAAATGGCCGCGCCCACCAAGTCTGCGGGGTTACCCCAGCGCCCCATCGGCGTCCGGGCCACCACATTTTCTTCTAAGCCGGGCAGTTGTTGGCGCGCTTTTATGGTAAGTTCCGTATTTATCCAACCTGGCAAAATAGCGTTCACTTGAATATTATCTGGACCCCAGGCTACAGCTAAACTGCGGGTTAGCTGGACTATCCCTCCTTTACTTGCTCCATAAGGAGCAAGTTTAGCCCCGCCCATAAGGGAAGTCATCGAGCCAATGTTAATTATCTTTCCCCCGCCAGCTCTTTTCATCGCCGGATAAACAGCCTTCGCACATACAAAGGCACTCCGTAAATTGACCGTGATGACTTCATCCCATTCTTGGACCGTATATTCCTGGGGAAACTTACGAATATTGATCCCTGCGTTGTTCACCAAAATGTCAATTCTCCCAAACTTTTCTACCGTCTTTGCTACCATAGATTGAACTTGATCTTCCTCTTTGACGTCGGCCTGGAGGCCTAAAACTTCTACTTTAAATTCTTTGGACAAAGATTTAACTGCCTGTTCCGTTTTCGCCTGGTTGCGAGCGCCGATTACTAGGTTACTTCCGGCACTGGCTAAGCCCCGGGCAATTCCCAAACCTATTCCGCCATTACCACCCGTGACGATAGCTACTTTGCCTTGCAGATTGAACAAATCCGTCATCATCTTCCTCCTTCTATTTAATTTTATACTCCTAACTTAGTAGTTTTGCGTTCCTGTTCTATTTCTTCAAGCTGTTGAGCCAACTTTTCCCATTCCGCCGTATAAAATTCTACTTTCTTTTTCGCTTCCAGGTGCGCTTTAAGCAGCTGAGGAATGTTTTGACCACGTCGGTATATTTGCGGATCGGCTAACTGCTTGGCCAAAGTTTCCATCTCTTGCGTCGCTTCTTCCAATAATTTTTCCACTTCGGCTATTTCTTTTTTGATTATTAAGGTCTCCCGGTAAAGCCGATGGCGAGCTTCGGCCTCTAATCGTTTTTGTTCTTTACTTCTCCTATTTGGTTGCTCGCCATTTCCGGATACAGAAGAGCTTCCTAAAGGCCTTGGAACCATTTGCTCTGCCTTCTTGGCTAAATCTTTTTTATAGATATAATCATCATAATTCCCTGAATATACATCAATTTGGCCATCTTTAATTTCTATGATTTTATTGGCCACTTTATTAATCAAATGGCGGTCGTGAGTGATTAAACAGAGCGTACCTTGATACTCGCTTAATGCTTTTTCTAACACTTCGCGCGCACTTATATCTAAATGATTCGTCGGTTCATCTAAGAGCAAGAAATTTGCCGGACGCATCAACATTTTGGCCAAGACCACTCTGCTTTTCTCTCCGCCACTAAGAACCGATATTTTCTTATTAACCTCATCCCCCGCAAAAAGAAAGGCCCCTAAAAGACCACGCAAAAAGGTTAAAGACTCATCTCTAGCCAAAGAAAATATCTCTTCCCAAATAGTTTTAGTGGGGTCGAGCAATTCTAACTGATGCTGGGCAAAGTAGCCAAGGGAAACGCGCTGCCCCCAACTTACCGTTCCTGCGTCGGGCTTAAGGATACCGGCTAAAATTTTTAATAAAGTTGACTTGCCGGCCCCATTGGGCCCTATTAAAGCCACTTTATCTCCTTTCAAAAGAGTAAGATTTATGCCCCCATAAACTTTTACCTTTCCATAGGCTTTATGGACGTTTTTTAGCTCCACCACCACTTTTCCGCTTGGGTCAGGCTGGGGAAAAGCAAAATGCACCCTCTTTTGCTCAGGAAGTAAATCAAGCTTTGGCTGTTTCTCTAACCACTTTATTCGACTCTGCACCTGGCTAGCTCGGGCGGCATTGTAGCGGAACCTTTCCACAAATCTTTCTACGGCGGCTATTTTTCTCCGCTGGCTTTCCCATGCGGCCAGTTGCATCTTTTTTATTTTCTCTCTGGCCATTTCATAAGCATCATAATTCCCGCTGTAAGCGACTATTTTCTTATCTTCAATGGCCAATATTTTTTTAACCACCCGATTTAAAAATGTTCGATCATGAGAGACCACCACTAAAGCTCCCGCATAATCTGCTAAAAATTTTTCCAGCCAAATTAGGGTATCCAAATCCAAATGATTCGTTGGCTCATCGAGAAGAAGTAGATCGGGATTAGCCAAAAGGATTTTAGCTAACAGCACGCGCATATACCAACCACCGCTAAATTCCTTAGTCCAGCGGTCAAAATCTGCTTCGGGGAATCCTAACCCCAACAAAATGCTTTTGGCTTGGGCGGCTAAAGAGTATCCTCCTCTCTGGGCGTAATCATTCTCCATTTGCCCGTAGGCTTTGACCAATTCTTCTAATACTTGCGGGTCCTTTTCTTCCGCAATTTCTTCTTCTAAGAGCCGCATCTTCTCCGCTAAATTTGCTATATCTTGGGCGCTATGCTGAACTTCCTCTAAAAGTTTTCTTCCCTCTTCGGGCTTAGATTCTTGGGGTAAATAACCAATCCGTACTCCCCGCTTGATTATAATTTCTCCCTGGTCTGGATATTCCTCTCCGCTGAGTAACCGAAAGATAGTAGTTTTCCCCGAACCGTTTGGGCCAACTAAACCTATCCGATCGCGTGCGCCGATATGGAAAGAAGCCCCCGTAAAGAGAATTTTACCGCCATAAGATTTTTCAATTTCTTTTACTTCGACGATAGCCAAACTCCTAATTTTTTATTTTCAATTTTAACAAATTATCCCTTTTTTGGTAATCCTTTAATTGTTCCTGACCATGATCAGCTTTTAAATAAATAGCTTGATACAGCTCAAACCTGCCTCTGGCCTGCCTCTGGCCCGCCTCTGGCCCGCCTCTGGCGGAGATAACTTTTTCTTGCTTTCTCTTTTAAATTCATATAGTATTTTTTCCTTAAGTAGGAAGGCGGCGTTTTAAGCTTTATTTTAAATTAAAGGAGGAAACGATATGCCCATTATTCATGTACACATGTTTGAAGGCAGAACAATTGAGCAAAAAAGGAAATTGGTAGCGGCCATGACAGAGGCAGTCGTTAAGAGTCTAGAGGTAAATCCGGATGTAGTCCGTATTATTCTGCACGATATGGCTTTGCACGATTATGCCGTAGCCGGTGTGCTTCGAGCGGATAAAAAATAATCGTAACCCTTATTTCCAAAAGTTATTTTTCTCCGCGTATCTTTCCGAATAAGCGCAAAGGTGCGCTAACGCCCGCGCCGCCAAGCGCAAAGAAGAAAAAGCAGGAATTTTTGCCTGGCAAAACTGCTGCCGAATTTTTGCTGCTTCGGCAGCCAAATAAGGATCTTCTCCACTCCCGTCAATTACTACCGCTATGGGTTTACGGTAGCGATTTTTTTGCAAAAAATTAATAATTAAAGGAAGAGAATCTTTTTCTTCTGGAGTAGCATAAGTAGCGCGGGGAATAAGGCGGTCTAAAATTATTATATCCAGGTCTGGGGTGGCCAAGACTATCTCTAAAACTTCTCGCATAAATTCGGGGTCGTAATAAGCTCTCCAGGCATCCACAGGGTTACGGGCAAATGAGCCTACCTCGGGAACCAAGCCCGAGATTTTCTTTTGAGCTTCTCCTCTGAGCGGGGGAACTTCCAATCCATGGCGCAGACAAATGTCCGCATAAAAAACGCTATTCCCCCCACCTCCACCCAAGATGAAAACTTTTCTTCCTGGCGGGCGGGGAAGATAAAGAAAAGCCATGGCCGTGGTATAAATCTCTTCTAAGGAATAAAGGCGCAACGCGCCTGCCTGTCTCAGTGCTTTATCCCAGATCTCATCTTTCCCGGAGAGATTACCTGTATGGGAGGCGACGGCGCCAGAACCAGCAGGAGTCTCCCCACCTTTCCAGACGAGCAAGGGCTTTTGGGGACTTATACGGCGGGCTAAGTCTAAGAAACGTTTTCCTTCTTGAACGCTTTCCAGATAAAAACCAATTATTTTAGTCTCCTCGTCCTCGGCCAAATATTCCAGATAATCACTGCTATCTAAGACAGCAGCATTACCAAAGCTAATGGCTTTGCTCAAACCGATTCCGGAAAAATAGGCGTATTCTGTCAGGCGCTGGGTCAGCGTCCCGCTTTGGGAGATAAAGGCAAAATTCCCCACTTTTCCAGGAATCTGCCCCCACAGCATAAGTTTGGAAGCAGGTACATAAGGTCCCATACAGTTTGGCCCAATTACCTGGAGGCTTCCATCCTTAGCCACTTCCTTTATTTCTTCTTCCAAATTAATACCTTCCCGCGTCCCCAGTTCTTTGAAGCCAGCAGACAAAATATAAATATTCATAATGCCCCGCTGCTGACATTCTTTCATTAAAGATGGAACAAGCTTGGCGGGGGTGCAAATTATAGCTAAATCAACAGCCTCTGGAAGAGAATAAAGATTGGGATAGACCGGCAATCCATCTATTTCCTTGGCTACTGGATTAACAAGATATATTTTCCCCCCAAACCCGGCTCTTTTTAAATTATTCAGAAAAAACTTTCCTCCGAGACCCCCATTAGTTCGAGAAATACCAACAATAGCAATACTTTGCGGATAAAAAATCTTTTCAAAAATCTTTTTCTTTTCTGAATCCATCCCTTATGGCTATCCTTTCTTTTTTTAAATTTTAATTAATATCAATTTATTTTATTCTGGGCCTTTGGCAAGAAACAAGTTTTTAATTTTCTTTTGTCGCCTTAGGAATTTTTACCCCTTTAAAAAAGGCCTTAAGCAAAGGAGTATGGTGTAGGCAAGGTCTTGACCCTTGCTTAATTTAGCCAGCGATATAGGCTTGCCTTATGGAATAGGAGCAACTAATGATTCTCACTATTTCAGCCATCTTCAATTTGGCCTTACTGGCTGTGGCGGAAAACTGAACGTCGATAATTTTTAATATTTTTCGCCAGCAGGAGGCTTTTTCCCCCGCCCGGGCCCATAAAAGAACTAGGGCCACACTTTAATGAGCCTCTCTCCCTCCCGCCCGAATTAAGCTAGAATTTAAAAACTGATCGACGGTCAGGGGATTTTTATATTGACAGGTTAATTGTAATTTGATATGAATTTTGTACAATCATATTAACTTTTAAAAATGGTGATGATTAGCAGAAAAAAGGTCGCCGACGCCGTAATTGAAGAAATTAAAAGAATGATCCAGAGTGGCGAATTAAAGGAAGGACAAAAGCTTCCTAATCAAAACGCCTTCGCTGCTCAATTGGGGGTCAGCCGGACTTCTTTGAGAGAAGCCCTAAATACCTTGACGCGTTTAGGCATAACTGAACAGCGCCCTGGGTATGGGACAGTTCTGCGTTCGCGTATGCCCGCTATTTTTGTGGACCATGTAAATCCTCCACTCATCTCTGATAAACAGGCCACCATTGAGCTCATCGAAGTTCGGCGTTTTGTGGAGGCTGGCACTGCAGAATTATCGGTAAAAAATATCAAACCTGACCAGATTAAAGAAATGGACTCGCTTATCAAGGAAATGCCTAAATCACTCAAAGAGGGGCGCATTGATGATTACATTGGCCATGACTTGGCTTTCCATTACTTAATTGCCAAAGCGTCGCATAATCGCTTTCTGATTAACATTTTTATAACCATTCGGGGCTTCCTTGAACAATACATGCGGGAATCATTCCGGGTCATGCCTTGGATGCTTGCGCGATCATTAAAATTTCATCAAAATATCTACCAGGCTATTAAGAATAAAAGTGCACCTCAAGCTGCTTTACATATGAAAAGGCATATTTTAGATGTGCAGAAAGCCATCCAGCAATATTACCAGGAACAAGAAGAAAAAATATAATTCAAAAGGAGGTGAGATGAACTGAAAAAAATATTAACACTTTAAAATTAAAATGGAGGTTCACAAAAATAGATTTGGCAAATTTCCCTTTTTGGGGAAACCCAAAAATAAATTAAAAATGGAGGTAAGAAACATGTTGAAAAAACTAAAATTAGCTTTTTGTTTATTGGTAATAGTTACTTTTGTCGCTGCCACGAATCTTTTGGCGGCCGACACGGTTAAAGTTGGGGTGATGTATAGTATAACTGGTGCTGGGTCGGCCGTAGGTAAAATCCAAATAGATGGTGTAAAATTAGCCATCAAGGAGGTAAACGAAAAAGGCGGCCTCAATATGGGTGGGAAAAAACTTAAAGTAGAAGCTGTAATTAGGGATGATGAAACCAAACCAGATGTAGCCATTCGCCGATATAGGGAATTTCTGAACGACAATATAAAGATCATCGTGGGTGGTACTTTTGCCCATGTAAGCCAGGCTATAAACGAACAGATCAAAGGTGGACAAGCATATTTTATGGCTACTAATGGCGTCGAAGAGAAAATTTTCCGCAAAGACCAAAAGGCTCCTTACTACATTTCTACTTTGGGAGCGGTTGATGGGATTGGCCGAATGTGTGCTGATTATGTAGCTAAAACTTACAAACCCAAACATGTGATGCTTTTTCTCCCTGACTATGCTTATGGCCGAGGAGCAGCAAGAGGAGCCCATGCTGTTTTCAGCAGTAAATATCCCCAAATTAAAATAAGTGAAACTTGGTCTCCCGTGGGTACTCCTGATTTTTCTTCCTACATAATCAAAATTAAAGAAGCCAAACCAGATGTAGTCATGATGGGCCACTGGGGAAATGATGCTATTAATGCTTTAAAACAAGTCTATGAATTAGGTCTACGCAAGGATTGCAAAGTCTTCTTCAACTCCATAATCCTCTCGCAAGCCATTGGGGTTCCAGCGGAAGCTTTAGAGGGAGTTACCATGGGATGGTGGTGGTATCATGACATGAGCGGCCTAAAAGATCCAGATACAGTTAAGGCTGTTGAGGAGCTTACGAAGGTATGGAAGAAGGAATATGGGGAACCTCCAGATCCTTTTGCAGTCTTTGCTTATCTCGGCATGGCCGAAACCCTTCGGGGTATAGAATTGGCCAATTCTGTAGAACCGGATAAGGTATATAAAGCTTTGATGAATAAGCCAGAGTATATGAGCGTAAAAGGACCGGCTAAATGGCGTATCGATGGCCGACCGGATTATAAATATGCCAAATTTATCGTGGATGGTAAAAGTCCTAAAGACAGAAGAGACAAATGGGACGTAGGCAAAGTAGTCGATGTTTATATGGGTGAACAGCTGTGCTTGCCCTTGAAAGAAATGGGTTATTAAGCAGGCCAATAAGTAGGCAGATTTTCAAAACTATAGCAGATCATAAGGATAAATATACTAGGGCAACCCCTTGGGGTTGCCCAGGCCGTTAAGTATTAACCCTTCCCCTACATCAGTTATTAAATGCCTGACCTTCGATCAGTTTTTAAATTTCAGCTTAATTCAGGCGGGAGGGAGAGAGGCTCATTAAAATGAGACACATATTCTTTCATAGGTACGGGCGGGGAGATAGCAATCTATTTTAAAAAAAGGAGGCTATTATTTAAGTTAATCTGGTATAGACAAGTATGTCCCCGCCGTTCTTGGCGGAGAGAAGGTGGGGAAGAGAGGAATGGTCAATTCCCAGCCGATTTTAATTTCGCCTCTCCCCCTCCCGCCTGTTTCCTGCTGGAGAGAAATATTAAAACTGTTAGACGGTCAGATTAAATGCCTCTGGCTTAAAAGACAACGTTTTGGTAATAGATTTTTTTTAAAAGTCCGTGAAAAACCCACTTGCTCGTCATTGCTGCGCAGGCAGGAATCCATTATTTTCAAGGCATTTCTGGACTCTCGCTTTCGCGGGAGTGACTGAAAAGTGGGTTTTTCCGAGATCTCTTTTAAAAGTCTTGACATACCCTCCAGAGTAAGTTAACTTTCTAACCAAAATAAATTATTCCATAAAAATTTATGTGCAAAAGGTTTAAGAAATTCGCCGTTTGGTTCTTTTTTCTATTTTTCTTCATCTCTTATTTTCCAGAAGAAGCAACGGGATCTAATTTCATAAAAATCGCTCTTTTAACTTCTCCTCCAAAAGCCCATCATTTTGTCAATAAATCTTTTATTCGCGGAGCCGAAATGGCTGTGGCGGAAATAAATTTGGCTGAAGAAAAGAAAGAAATCCAATTTTTACTTTATTTATGGACCGGATTTACGAATAGTCAACAGAACCTCCAGGAGCTGCGGCAAAAAATAGACACAGAAGAAATAAAATTTTTAATGGGTGCTCTTAACCCTGAATCTATTCCGCCTGTTGCTAAAATTGCCCATGAAAAGAAGATGCCCTTTTTGGTTTTCCCTGACGAATTAAGGGAATTATTTTCTTCGCGTCCTGAACCAGAAAATCTATTTTGGATAGCTCCTTCTCCGGAAGCTTTTCAGCGAGCAGCTGTGCGGCAAATTGCTAAATTACCTGGGAGACAAATCTTTTTTTTAGCGCAGGATTCCCGCCTAAACCGCAGTTGGTCTAAATATTTTTGGGAAGAAGTCCCGAAATTGAAGCCGGCAGCCAAACCGGTAGGCGAAATTTTTATTCCCCCCAAATCGGAAGATTATGCCGAATTGGTAAGAATTATCCTCTCCGCTAAACCGGATATTTGTATTAGCAATCTAAGTCTTCACCAATGGCTACATTTTGTTCCGCCAGCCCAAAAAGAAGGATATTTTAAAAAGTTGCTCCACTTCGAGTTAGCCAGTGGAAATTTAGAATTTTTAATCGCTTTAGGCCGAGAATACCCGCGCGGAGTATGGGGTGTGAGTGCTTTTCCTTTTTGGGGGATTACCGCGGAGAAAACGCAAAAATTCGTCGACAAATTTAAAGAAAAAACAGCTTCCTACCCTGACCTGCCCGCCCTAAGCGGTTATGTATGTATTTATGCGCTAATAGAAGCTATGAAAAAAGGGAACACCTTAAACCCCGAAAGGATTTTAAAAATACTCCCCAACTTAAACTTCCCCACACCCATTGGTTCGTTAACTATCCGGGCATCTGACCGCCGGGCCCTTTGGCCCATCTGGGCTGGAGTTAGTGCATTTTCTTCTCTCTACCCGTTTGCTATTTTAAAAGATTTAAATTATTACGGTCCGGACGCCTTTCAGCCCTGAATGAATTATTAAGGAATGATAGATAGGCAGAAAATAAGAGAGCTCTCCACAGTTCTGACCGTCTAACTGATCTTTAACAGTTGTAAAAATAAAGTTGTGGAATAACAAGGACATAGGTCCGCTCAAAAAATCCTTGGCACCACAGATTGTCCATCAGCTTGAAAAGGCATAGAGGATTACAACTCGCGAATCG
>Ga0315298_1004028_pt1 | contig 22473 bp, 21 predicted proteins | sample WHS_1_MG_FD_203077 | JGI IMG/M metagenome (GOLD analysis project Ga0315298, IMG submission 203077) | Extremophilic microbial mat communities from Washburn Hot Springs, YNP, Wyoming, USA - WHS_1_MG | ecosystem: Environmental > Aquatic > Thermal springs > Hot (42-90C) | place: USA: Wyoming...
CGGAGGGGCGGGCTCCGCACGCCCGCAAGGACACCATTGGCTCCACTCGACCATTTCCCCGATAGGCCACCGGGGGTTCATTTGCCTCCCGTGATCATGATATGCCTCGGCTTAAGTCCGGCCTCGCCACGCGGACGCGCAGAGCGCGTCCCTCCGACAACACCGCCTTTCGCGCCATCTCCGGGTTTGCCCCGCGAGGCCATCCCAGCTTGGATAGCCCACCCCGCGGAGGGGCGGGCTCCGCACGCCCGCGGGAAAGGTATTGGCTCCACCCGGGCATATCCCCGCTAGGCTACCGGGTGTTCGCCTATGCATCGGCTCCGAGTGGAATGCCTCGGCCTTCGTACGGCCGTCCCATGCGGACGCACAGAGTGCGTCCCTCCGAGAAAACCGCCTTCGCGTTATCCCCGGGTTTTCCCCGCTAGGCCACCCCAGCTTGAATAGCCCACCCCGCGGAGGGGCGGGCTCCGCACGCCCGTAAATGAGGCTTTGCTTCCACCGGGGGATCACCCCATTAGGCCGCCGGGCGTTCGTCTGCCCCCGTTGATTATGTTGTGCCTCGGTTTGGGTCCGGCCTCGCAACGCGGACGCACAGAGTGCGTCCCTCCGAGAAAACCACCCTGCGCGTTATGCCAGCGTTTTCGCCGCTAGGCCATCCGAGCTTGGATAGCCCACCCCTCGGAGGGGCGGGCTCCGCACGCCCGGAAGGACTGCCTTCGCTTCATCTGGGCATGTCCCCGTAGGCCAACCGGCCTCTCGTCTCCGCATCCGGTAGGAATGAAATGGCTCGGCACAAGTTTCGCCATGCCATAAGGGCGCACAGAGTGGGCCCGTCCCAAAAGGTCGCCCCTCGCCTCTTCCCGGAGGCCTACACGCTGAGCCCCTCCCCCCTGTGCCTGGCCCTTTTGAGGAGATACCCTTCGCGGTAGGGTTCTAATCGGGGATGATTGACTCGATGGTGAAGATGGAATAAGGTTTTCCTCGAGTCACTGGGCTTCCCATTGGTTTTGGAGGCCAGTGATATTCCCTTGAGGACCTGGGCGGATCTCATGGAGTTCAGCGCCCTTTTCGATTTCTCGGAGCTTTTGGAGGCCACGGTGAAGCTCACTGTGGCTGCCTTGCTTGGGGCAATGGTGGGTTACGAGAGGGAGGCCCATGGCGAGGCAGCCGGCTTCAGGACCTTCATACTGGTCTCCATGGGATCATGCCTGATAATGATGGTCTCAATTCACCTGGAGACCATGTACAGGGGCTTTGGAATGGAAAGCGCTGTGCGAGTCGACCCTGGAAGGATAGCATCCTATGCCCTAGCAGGAATGGGGTTTCTGGGCGCAGGTGCCATAATAGTGGGAAGAAGCATGGTGAGAGGCCTCACAACCGCAGCCGGACTCTGGCTCATGACAGCTGTGGGCTTGGCAGTGGGAAGCGGATACCTCCTCCCTGCTGTGATGGCAACGCTGCTCGGGGTCTTCGTCCTCTTCACCTTGAGGAGGGCGAGGCAGTGGTTTCACCGGGACATTTATTCCACCATAATCCTCACGTTCCACGAGCCCACTTCGAGGCTCGAAGACATAGGGGCAGTTGTGGAGAAGTATCCCTTCACCAGGATCGCCTTCGTCAACTTTCACAAGTCATTGGAAAAGGGGACCATAACTTACCGCCTCAACGTGATATCCAAAGAGGGGACCGAGTGGGAGGAACTCACCGAGGAGCTCGCTTCCCTACCTGGCCTGAAGGAGATTGCCCTGGAGGAGGGGAGGGTTGTGTGATGATGGCGAGTTTGTCAGTGACATTGTCCTTGACCCAGTGAGGATCCCACCACTCGATGGGATTGACGAAAACTCCCCCGACCAGGATTCCAAAATGCAAATGATCTCCCCCAGCAAGACCAGTGCTGCCAGTCACACCTAGAACCTCTCCCTTCTCCAAGAACTGTCCCACATCCACTGATATCTGGCTCAAATGGGAGTACATGCTGAAGAGGCCGCATCCATGCTCTAGGAGAACCGTGTTACCGTAAATACCTAGCTCTCCAGCGAAGATGACCTTTCCCCTGTTTGCGGCCTCGACAGGGCTCATGGCAATGGATGCCAGGTCCACCCCCAGGTGAACCTGCTCATCTATGACCTTGCCGTCCCACATGTAGCTCCTTTTGTCTGCGAAACCGGCCATTGGCTTGGAGTTAGGCATGCGCGAGAAAGGCCCAGACCAAAGAGGTTCCCCTGTGCTCTGGGAACACAAGGCCCTGATCTTCTCGTCACTTTCTCTGCGATGGTCTCTGTTGATTCTGAGAAACATCTCCTGAGGCTCACCCCTCAGAGATGGATCCCTCTTTTGGAAATATGGGAGGATGCCCTTGAGAAACTCCTGGGTCACCCTTATGGTGTCCTGTCTGAACTTCTTGGACTTTATGGCGTAAGGGAAGGAGGTCTTTGTCCTGTTGCTCGCGAGGTCCTCAGCCTCTATCCATATGGAGGTTCGAGATGGTGCGTCGTGGGGGACAGCGAAGAGAACAATCCACGCATTCTCCTTGGCCATTTGACATCCCTTGAACCAGAGATCACCCACCCTCACCCCGCACCATTTGAGGGGCTCCGAGGCTTGGACCACAACCATTCCCGAGCCGCCCTGATTGACATAATGGAACTTGCTCTGGATGGTGAGCACAGGCGGCACCGTGTCCACCATGACCTTGGCTTCCAATGAGGTGGAGTTTCCACCAAGCCATGCCCTGTCTCTCACCTCCACCCTGAGCAAAGCTGGTCCATCACGAAGGCCATGGGATTCTGCGGAGATGGTCAGTTCCTTCTGGATCGCATGCAAGCCCCCTGGGAATTCCTCCGAGGCTATCACCTCTGTCCTCCCGTCCTGTTCCACTGTCACCCTGTAATGACCCAGACCGGTCCCCTTGTCCTCCATGGTGAGCAGAAAGGAACTCCTCTTTCCCAAGGCCAAGGGCTCAGGGGAGATGGCCAACTGTGGCTTTCCCCTCTCTAGCTTCCCGTAGATCAGAAAGGAAAGACCACCGAAGGCCAAAAGGCCTCCAATGAGAAGAAGTGCTCTTCCTGGTTTAATGGGGATCATTCTCCCTCGCCGTTTCCCAAATCTCACCCAAAGATCCCATTATGCTACCAGACTCCAGTCTTCCATTCACCCCCTCCCTCAAGCCCGGAATCCTGGGAAGAATCCCAGAGAGGGCCTCCACCACGGAGCTGTCCACCCTTCCCCGGGCGGCCTCTTTTCTCAGAAACTCCAGAGCTCCCTCGTCCGATTCGGGCTCCCTGTAAGGCCTTCGGGATGTAAGGGCGTCGAAGATGTCGCATACAGCCAGAATCCTGGCTTCAAGGGGTATCTGATCTCCCCCGAGACCTTTGGGATAACCAGATCCGTCGAGTTTCTCGTGGTGGGAGGAGGCTATATCGGGCATCTTCTTCAGGGGCAGGGGAAGAAGCCCCCTGATTTCTTCCAGGATCTCCTTGGTCCTGGAGGCGTGAACTCGCATAAGCTCCTCCTCGGTGCCCTCCAGTCTTCCGCACTTGAAAAGAACCGAATCCGGCACCCCCAGCTTCCCCTGATCGTGGAGGAGAGCTGCGTACTCGAGCAACTCCAATTGTCGAGGGTCGAGCCCCATGGCCTTTCCCAGCTCCACGCTATAGGCCGCAACCCTCCAAGTGTGCCCAGCAGTGAGGTGGTCCCTCGCATCTATGGCCACAGCTTGCCCCCGAATGAGGCTCTGGAAGGTCTGCCTCTGTCTCTCCAAGTACCTCGCATTTTCCAGTGCCAGCGCTGCATGGGCAGCGAGCGAGAGAAGTATCTCCTCGTCCTCCGATGTGAACCCAGGCCCATTCTTCTTATTGAGGACCTGTATAACCCCAATACACTCACCCCATGGATTCATCATGGGGACAGCTACCATGGAGCGGGTCCTGAAGCCGCTGATGGCATCCCACCTTGGGTCGAACCTGGGGTCCTCGCGAGCGTCCTCGAGCCTGACGGGCCTGCAACTGGATGCCACTGTCCCAGCGATGCTCCTTTGATCCAAGGCCACCTCTATGGTCAACCCACCCTCCGCGATGTAGCTCACGAGGGTCTTCGTCGTTTTTCCATCGCCATTACTGGCTTCCTTTTCCTGGACCAAATAGAGGGTCGTCCTCTCTCCATCGAGTATTCGGCTTGCCTCTCGGACTATCAAACCCAGAATCTTGCCCACATCCCTCTCCCACGCGAGGCTGAGACTCACCTCTGTCAGGGCCTCGAGTCTCAGAATTCTCTCCTTAGCCTTGTCCTCTTCGCGGGGCATTCCTCAGGCCTCTCTCTTCCCTTGGTCTGCGAGGGATTTGCCGAGGGCCTCCTCCAGCTCGGCTCTCCGTTGGAAAGCTGCCTCCACGACCTTGGGGTCCCAGACCACTCCCATTCCTTCGGCCAAGGAATGTAGGGCCTCTTGGAACCCCATGGGCTTCTCTCCCCATCTTGGATACATCCTGCACCAGATAGCATCGGAAACCGCAATTATCCTGGCACCAAGGGGTATCTCTTCCCTCTGCGGTCCCCCAGGAGGGAAGCCGCCCCCTCCATAATGCTTGTGGTGAAAACTCACGAGATCCTCTATTCCAGCAAGCTCCCCTTGGAAATTCATCTTCTCGAGAAGCCTGCCACTCATGAGGGCATGGCTCTCGTAAACGGGACGTTCTTGGTCGGTGAGAGGCTCCCCTTTGAGGAGGATCCGGTCGGGGACTGATAGCTTCCCCAGATCGTGCAGGGCTCCAGCCCACCTGATCCTCCGCACTTCCTCCTCTCCAAGACCCATGGCCCTTCCGATGATCTCGCAGAAAGAGCTCACTAGGGGGGCATGGGGAATCCCCCTCTCGGTCCTCATCTCCACTGCGCGGACTATGCTGTGGATCACGGCTTCCGTGGCCCTCTGCTGCTCCCTGTAGAGCTGGGCTGTATGAAGTGCAACACCAACCACAGAGGCCAGGGCTTGGAGGAGTGCCACATCCTCTTTCCCGAAGGGCCTTCCATCCTTCCTGTTGAGCACCTGGACCACGCCTATCCTTTCCCCATTGGGCACCTTTAGGGGAACACTCACCATGGATCTGGTCCTGAAGCCAGTCGCGCTATCTATGGCAGGATTGAACCGGGGATCCCCGTACGCATCAGCCACGAGGATCGGCTCTCCAGATGTCAAGGCAGCTCCGGCAATGCCTTTTTCCTTGGGAAACCTTATCTCTTGAGCCCCTAAAGCTACGAAGGAGAAAAGCTCCCCCTTCTCTTCATCCAGAAGGAAGATGGAGCTTCTCTCCGCTTTCATGACTCGAGCCAGTTCGGCCCAAGCCTTTTCCAAAACCTTTTCCAGGGACCTCTCCGAGCAAAGCTCCAGGGTCAACTTGAGGAGAAGCTCGAGTCCCTGTACTTTAGAGGCGAGCTTCTCCATCTGCGCTCCTTCACCCAATTGAGGACGAGAGGTCCTTTGGCCAGGGCCCTATCTTCCTCACCATCCAGAATCCTCGTACTTCATTGTGGGATATCCCACTGGCCTCTCGAAGGTGAAGCGATAAGGTTCCACGACCAACGCTTCAGCCGTGCTCTCCACTGTTCCCGTTATCGCAGCAAAAGGGAGAGTCGCCAAAAAGGCGGCTACACCCAAGATGGTGGCCCCTATCCCCAGGGGTCTCAGGACAAGACCATCGACCTCAACCGGGGTCGTGTCCCAGTCCCTGTATGCACAGACTGGGGAAATAGAACCAATAACTAGCCCCAAGGCCAAAATTGAAGCCACAAGAACCTTGACCTCTCTCTTCATCGCTTCCCTCCTTCCACGGTTTTTCTCGCATTCTATTTCACCTTTGCCCTTCCCATCAAGGAAAAAGATGGGCCTTTGGCGAGCAAAATACCAGGATCTCCGTGGCCACCCTTTGGGGAGCCTCCAGGATGGGATTGTGACCCACATGGGGAATAGCCACAAATTTCCTTTGGCCCATTTGGCTTTTCAACCAGATTATTTCCCCAGGGCCCAGAAGTTTGTCCTCGCACCCCGCAATGACAAGGGTGGGAAGTTCATCCAGGGGCCGTTTTCCTTCATCTCCCTCTATTATCTCGAGCTGAGCTTCCATGATCCTTTTCCTCTTTTCATCCAAGGGATCCCATCGAACAATGTCGAGAAGTCTTTCCCGGTTTTCCGTCGCATACCTTTCAGATACAGCGAGCTCCAGGAACTTCATCATCGCTTCCTCTGGAGGAAAATTCTCCAAGATCGTCCTGATTGTCCTCGTTACGAGAGCGAGATGGTCTTTTCTCCCCATTGGCGGAGAGCAGAGGATGAGCTTCTCCACCCTATCCCTGTGGGCAAGGGCCATCTCCCTCACGACAATGGCACCGAAGGATACCCCCAGGAACGAGGCCCTCACAATACCCAGCTCATTGAGAAGCCCGACCAAGTCCTCCACCTGTCTCTGGAGGCCCGTATCCCCTTCCCCTCCCTCTGACCTCCCGAGCCCCCTGGGATCGAACCCTATTACCCTCATCTTGCGAGCGAGGATACCGAATATGGGGTTGAAGGCCAGGGAATGACCGCCCAAACCAGGCACGAGGACAATGGGATCTCCCTTCCCCCTTTCCTTATAGAAGATTCTTGCCCCCTGGATCTCCACAAAAGGCATCTTTAGCTTCCTCCTTCCGCTCCCCGGATCCTTCCTCGCCTTGCCCCAGAAGGACCGATGGGCTTATAATACCACCATGTCCGAGGACCTCGTCATCTTGTTCCATCCCAACTTGGATAGTCCCTCTCTGGTTGCGGGATTCGGCGGATGGCCCAACGCCGGAGAGGTCTCAAGCTGGGTCATATCCTTCTTGATCGAGTCCCTCGGGGCGGCCAAATTTGCAGAGATAAAGCCCGAACCCTTCTTCGATCTCATCCAGCAAAGGCCACTTGTGACCATAAAGGAGGGAACTATAAAATCCGTCAAATTTCCTTGCGGCGCCTTTTATTCAGTGCCTCCTCTGGGAGGGCATCGAAATCACGTGATCCTGTTTCTGGGACAGGAGCCTCACCTTCACTGGTCTCGCTTCTCCGAAGCCTTTTTCGATCTGTGTGCGAAGGTAGGTGTGAAGGAAATGATCACCGTGGGAGGCCTGTACGACAACATCCCCCACACCGTGGATCCCACGGTCAGCCTGATAACCAACGATTTGGCGGTGGTGGACAGGTTCGGTGGAAAAAGATTGAGACTCGCCACCTACGAGGGGCCCATGAGCATTCACACCCATCTCCTCGTGGAGGCGGGAAAAAGGGGAATCCCAGCCATGAGCCTCTGGGGACATGTTCCCTATTACATCCAGTCCAACAATGCCAAGACTTGCCTATCCCTCCTAGACCGCCTCAGGACCTTCCTTCAGCTGGAGCTGGATCTGAGAGAGGTGCAGAGGGCTTCAGAGCTTCTCGACCAGGAAGTGGAGCGGATTGTCAAGGACAAGCCGGAATTGCGGCAGTACATAGAAGCACTGGAGAGGGAGTTCTTGGAAGAAGAAGGCTCTCCGCCATCCAAAAGGAAATCCCTCAAGACTCTCCCCCAAGGGGGGGAGAAGGTGATAAGGATAGATCCCTTCCTGAGGAAGGGATGAATCCCGAATTCTGATCGCCGAGGAAGCCTTCTTTTCCTCCTAGGTCCACGGGAAGCCACGACCGGGCGAGAACACGGATTTCTCGACCTCCAGTCTCCTCCCCTTCTCGGTCGGAAGATCCCGAAGAAGACACTAGGGGCTCGGGAACCGAAGTCCGGGGCTTCATGGGCCTTGGAAAAGATCTGGGTTCGAAGATACCGTACGGGACATTGGAGAGCTGCTCGATGGCGCTCCCATCGGGCGAGCCTCGGGGCGACACCCCCGGTTGAGGCTCACTGGTCTTCGAGCTGAGGATAAGAGATGTCCTTGCTCAGATCCATCAGGACTTCCACAACTTGGGGGTCGAACTGAGTTCCCGCTCCCCTGGCTATCTCCTCTAGCGCCTCTCTGAGTGGCCTAGCCCTTCTGTAGACCCTGTTGGAGCTCACAGCATCGAGAACATCTGCCACTGCGACTATCCTCGCAGGGAGTGGTATCTCCTCGCCTTTGAGGCCATCCGGGTATCCAGTGCCATCCCATCTTTCATGGTGGTGTCTGATGATGGATTTCTCTACGGGCAAAAGGCCCAAATGGCTCACTATCTTCTCTCCAATTACAGGATGCGTCTTTATGACCTCCATTTCCTCGGGGGTCAGAGTGTCTGGTTTCATGAGGATCCAGTCCTTTATGCCTATCTTCCCTATGTCATGGAGGTAACTGCCCAAGCGGAGCAAGTCTTGCTCTTCCTGGGAAAAACCCATGGCCCTGGCTAGGGTCAGGGCCCATCTGGTCACCCTCTGGGAGTGGTGCTTGGTGTTGGGATCCTTGGCCTCTATTGTGGAGACCAGGCAAAGAAGGGTGTCAGTCAAGGTGGCGTAGAGCCCTTCATATAGGGCTTGGTTCTCTATGGCTAGGGAGGCCCTCTGGGCCAAGGCCTTGAGGAGGGTCACATCTTCCCTCGTGAGATCCCCTCCCGAGGACTTCTCCCAGACATTCAATACCCCAAAGACCTCTTCTCCTATGATTATGGGAACTGAGGCGATCCAGGAGGCCCCGAAGGTTCGCCCCTTTCCTTCGAGCCTAGTGATGGCCACGCTCATCCGGGAGACTTGGAAGAGCTTGGGATTTACCTCGAGGGCAGGGAAGATATCATCCTCCACCCAATCTCTCTTACCCCCTCTGGCAGCCTTGGTTATCAAACGGTTGGTCCTCTGGTCGAGAACCGCTAGCGAAGCTCCCTTGCATTCCGTTATCTCCGCTGCCAAGTCCACTAGCTTCTGGAATAGCATTTGGCCTTCCAGTTTGGCTGGGTTTATGGCCTCGCTTATGGCATAGAGCTTGGAGAGCTCGGAAAGCTTCCTCTCGAGTTTTCTGTTGAGCCTGTCCACCTCCTCCTTCTTTGCAAGCTCTTCTCTGAGTTCCCTATTTTTCAGAAGGATGAGCCTCTCTCTTGCTGCCCTCTCGAGAGGAACCTCCAGGTCCTCGAGCTTGAAAGGCTTTACTATGAAGTCGGTTGCGCCCAATCTCATGGCCTCGACGGCCATCTTCATGGTGGCACAACCACTCAGCATGATAACGGGCAAGTACGGCCACCTGCCTTTTATGGTCTCGAGCATGGATAGCCCATTTATCCTGGGCATGTTTACGTCGGCCAAGACGATGTCCACTGCACCCCTCTCCAGAACCTGGAGCGCTTCGTGACCGTCGCAGGCTTGTAGCACGCGGCCTACTCCCAGTCTCGAGATCATCTTCGCTATGGTCTGCCTGGTCAATTCATCGTCATCCACTACAAGAGCGGTAAGCCAGGTGAGTTCGCTCCTTGTCCCGGACATCTTCTCCTTGAAGAAACGGTTTTGGATTTGGCAACCATTCATCCGACGAGCCCCTCGAAATTCAAGCTCCCCTCATCTCTTGAAAGGAAAAGGCCAGAGAGGAAGACCCTTGCCCCTTCCCATGCAAAATCCAATCTCACCGGGACACTGCCCGCTGGGGAAAAGCCCATGCGATCCACGAAGCTCTATTCAGCGATGAAATTCCCGCACAAGGAATTCAAGAGAAGCAAAGGTCATACCATGGATGGAGCTCTATTCCCTCCCCTCTCTCCTGTCCTTTGGCATCAAGGAATTGGGGAAAGGAAAGAGAAAGGGAACACGGACTCCTTTGCGCCAGAATATTGACGTACGAGGCCTTTGGCGTCAATTGGATGTCGCTAGGACTTGATCCACTCCATCTCAGGCCTCGAGTAGGGGCGAATCCATGGAAATGGCCGAGTCCAGATCATGCTTCGAGGCCCGGGAATCTGGGGGCCCAGAGCCCAAGCCTCCCTGAGCCTTCAGGGTCATCCGAGTGAATCCGAAAGTGGACCTGGCACAGGGGATCGTTGTGTTTTTTCGGCATGGACCCCTTGTGGAAAGATCTCATCAAGCTAGCCCTCTTTGGCTGAATGGGCCTTTTTGGACCTAGAAGTGGTCCTCTTTCCCTCAGTGCGAGCTTTCTCCTCTCCCGCCTTTCCTTTTCGCCCTTTGGTTTCGCTCTTGGCTTGTTCGTTGTCCGAATCTCCATTGGTCCCTGGGGCCATTTCGAGACCTTGTGTCTCCCCGAGATTCCCCTCGAGTCTCGATAGGGCAGATAGCGCCTCTTGGTCATCGGCCTTGATGGTGAGGATCTTCCTGTAAAGGCCAAGGGCCTCCTCCCTCTGGCCCATTTCCTCAAGGATTTGAGCAAGTTGCCTCAGCACCGTCACATTTTCCCCTGCTACCTCCGTGAGCCTCCTCAGCACATCGAGTGCCTCGGTTTTACTTCCCGCGGCCAAGCGAGCCTCCATCAAGGCCATCATTGCCTGGATATTCCTCTTGTCGAGGGAGAGAATCTTGGCACAATATTCAGCGACCTTCTCCCAGTTTCGCAACTTTTTGTATCCATCGACAAGGCGAGTCAAGACGAACAAATTACCAGAGTTCGCCTCAAGGGCCTTTGTCCATAGCTCCACAGCCTTCTCCCACCTCGATTGGGCTGCGTGGCAGTTTCCGAGGCCCACAAGGGCATAGGGATTTTTCTCGTCTATGGAAAGCACCCTTGTGTAGTAATCCTCCGCGAGGTCCCAGCGCTGTTGCCTCCTGTATTGATCGGCCACCTTGTTCAGAATGAAGACATTCTCTGGGGACTTGTTCAGGAGCTCCTCCCACAGCTCGAGCGCTCTCTGGGGATTCCCCATTCCCAGGTATGCATCCCCACTTCCGGCAAGGGCGTATACGTTGTCGGGATTCCTCCTCAGTATCTCCTCGAAGTACTTGAGGGCCTCCTCGTATCTCTTCATCTTGAGGTAACAATTCCCCAGACCATTCAAGGAGGCCTGGTCATTGGGCTCCAACTGGAGGACCTTCTCGTATTGGGCAACAGCCTCCTGGTAATTGCCTGATTGTCTGTAAGCCTCTGCCAGACTTCTTAGGAGGAGGATTTGGTGGGGGAACTTGGCTACTCCTTCTTCCAGCTGCTTTATGGCCTGAGTGTTCTTCCCTTCTCTCAGCAACCTATGGGCCACACGATAGATATCCGAAGCTGTAAGCCTTTTCTTATTGAGCCTCAACACCAGTGATCTTTACCTCCTTCGTTGCGCATGGGAGTACTGCCTTCTTCCAAGCGGCCCGTTACGGGACGGCAACTTCCCAGGGATGTGCATGAAGCTCACGATCGGGGAGAAATCCCACAAGGCATGGCCTCGTGGATTTCCGAACCAAAAACAAGGCCTTCAAACCATCTCGAAGGATGTGCCTTCATTCTAGTGGCCCTTCCATGGTCTGTCAATCCCAGCACCGCGGCCTCTCGAGGGGATCTTGTGCTTTCTCAACTTGTAGTGCAATGCCCTCGGCGATATCCCAAGGAGCCTAGCGGCCTTCCTCTGAACCCAATTGGTCCTTTCCAAGGCTTGGATTATCAGACTCTTTTCCACCTCCCTGAGGGTGACCCCCCCCGGGGGAAGCTGGACATGGGATTCAGGGGAAGGGAGGACCTCGGGCAACATGAGATCACTGGGTGTTATGAGCTCATGGCGGCAGACCGCAACGGCCCTTTCCACCACGTTTTCCAATTCCCTCACATTGCCAGGCCAAGAGTACGCGAGCAAGGCTTTCTGGGCCTCTGGGTCGAAACCTGTTATCCTGCAACCCTTCGAGGAGGCGTACTTGGATAAGAAGAAGTTGGCAAGGGGCAATATATCCTCCGGTCTCTGTCTCAAAGGCGGAACATGGATGGGCACCACACTTAGCCTGTAGTAGAGATCCTTTCTGAATCTCCTCTCCTCAACAGCCTTCATCAGGTCTCTGTTGGTGGAGGCCAATATCCTCACATCTACCTTTATGCTCTCCGTTCCCCCTAATCTCTCGAAACATCTCTCCTGTAAAACCCTGAGTATCTTTGCCTGGACCCTCGGGCTCATCTCCGCCACTTCGTCCAGGAAAAGCGTGCCCCCATGGGCCTGCTCGAAGCGGCCAATGCGACTCCTGTCGGCTCCGGTGAAGGCCCCCTTCTCGTGCCCAAAGAGTTCGCTCTCGAGAAGCTCCTCGTGGAGGCTCGCGCAGTTTACGACAAGGAAGGGTCCATGCCTCCTGAGACTGTTGAAATGTATGGCAGCGGCCACAAGCTCCTTTCCAGTGCCAGTCTCTCCCTGTATCAAGACAGTGGCATCGCTCGGGGCCACCTTCCTCGCTAGCTCTATCACGGCCTTCATCGAGGGACTTTCGGCCACTATTCTCTTTGGGTCATATATGTAGGGCTCTCTGTGCCTCAGATACTGGAGTTCACCCGAAAGACTCCTCCCTTCGAGTGCCCGCTCTATCAGGCTTGCCAGACTGCTCGGATGCTGAGGCTCGAGCATGATGGTCCAGCGGGACTTCTGGGGCAACTCTTCCATGCCTGAGAAAAGCGCGAGATCGGGAACAATGGCCACTGTCCATGGAAGCTCTCTCCCCTTTAACTCCCTCACCACATCCCTCAGGAGTCCCTCTTTCGGCCCCGGAGCGACGATGAGGACATGGAAATCCTTTTGTTCCAGGATCTCCCCCAACTTCGATGCATCCTTTAACCAAACAAGCTGAAAAGGACCTCCACCAAGCACCACTGAAAGTTCCCTTCGAGGACTGAAAAGGAGTACGTCCCACCTTCTCGAAGGCCCGCCCGTTTGGGCCTCCCAGTAGTCGAGGGGATCTTTCTTTTCGGGGAAGTGGACCATGTCTTATGGGACCTTCTCCGGGCCTCCCTTTTTCGGCCCCAAAGGCCTCAGTGATCTCCCCAAGGCTTGACCCATTGGATCCCTCTCCCCCAGGCTAGGAAGGGGATCTAGCTCCCATCATTGAGATCCGCGGCCTTTGGGCTCGAGATCCTCTTATTTTCACCTGCCCCAGATCCTCACCGCCTCGTCCGCCTGGATCACGAGCTACCCGAAAAGGGCTGAAGGGGCATCCCCTCACGATGAAAAACCTTCGATAATCTTTCTCAACTCAAGAAGGTGAAAAGGCTTGCGGAGGATATAATCGGCGCCAGCGTCCAGGGCCTCCTGGGCCACCTCTTGGCCAAAGCCTGTCACAGCCAAGATGGGGACTCTGGCATCCTTTCTCCTTATGGCCCTTATGAGCTCATCCCCTCCCGAGGGGCCCAGGACCAGGTCCGTGATGAGGAGGGAATATTCCTTCTCCTCCCAGAATTTCAGGGCTTCCTCCTTCGCCCGAGCGCAGGTGACCTCGAAACCCATCTGCTCCAAAGCGTGCTGGAGCAAACTCCTGACCCCTGGGTCGTCTTCCACAACGAGTGCGCGCTTCCTCGCTCTCTCGGCCATATCCTCACTCGCAAGGGGCCATCTCAATTAGTGGAGCCAATTATATTTGGAGAGACTCCAGGGCGCAAGAAGATTGGAGGTTACCGGGCTCCCTCCTCGAGGTAGGAGAAAAAGGTTCTGGACCCTTGACTTTCTGAGCTCCTTTTGGTTTTCTCCATGGCTGTATGTGGGCCAGATGGGCCCAATAGGAGAGAGGGGAGCGGAAAAATGATATCCACGAGAGCGCAGCAGATACCCCCTTTCATAGTCATGGACGTGCTCGAGAGGGCGAAGGCCATGGAGAGGGAGGGATATGACATAGTTCATCTGGAAGTGGGCGAGCCCGACTTTGACACCCCCAGCTGCATTGTGGAGGCTGCTCACAAGGCCATGCGGGAGGGGAAGACCCACTACACCCACTCTCAGGGTCTCTATGAACTCAGGGAGGCCATATGTGAACACTATCTAGACAGGTACGGGGTCGAGCTCCACCCCGATAGGATAATCGTCACCGCCGGGACTTCACCGGCCCTTTTCCTGGTCTTCGCTTCCATCCTCGAGCCAGGGGATGAGGTGATTCTCTCCAATCCCCATTACGCCTGCTATCCCCATTTCATACGCTTTTTCCAAGGGAAGCCAGTTTTCGTCAATGTAGAGGAGGAAGACGGATTCCAGTTGATCCCGCAGAGGATTGAGAGTTCCATCACGGGGAGGACAAAGGCCATTCTCATCAATTCCCCATCCAATCCAACGGGGAACCTACTGGGCCCGGAGCGAATGGAGGCCATATCGAGGCTTGGGTTAATGGTGATATCGGACGAGATATATCACGGCCTCGTCTACGAGGGGAAAGAGCATTCGATCCTCGAGTTCACCGAAAGGGCCGTAGTCCTAAATGGCTTTTCCAAATTATATGCCATGACTGGGTGGAGACTTGGCTATCTTATCCTCCCTCCTGAGCTCGTGAGACCTATCCAGAAGATTCACCAGAATTTTTTCATCTCGGCCAGCGATTTCGTCCAGTGGGCTGGAATCGCTGCATTGAAGGAGGCAGGACCTGAAGTCGAAAGGATGAGAGCCATTTACAACCAAAGGAGAAGATTCATCATAGAAGGTCTAAAGCGTCTTGGATTCGGCATAACAGTCGAGCCAACGGGTGCATTCTATGTACTGGCCAATGCCAAGAAGTTCTCCGATAAATCGTACGAACTCGCCTTCGATATATTGGAGAAGGCTAAAGTCGGGGTGGCACCAGGAATAGATTTCGGCTCCCATGCAGAGGGGTATCTCCGTTTCTCTTATGCTACCTCCCTCGAGAGGATAGAGGAAGGGATCGCGAGGCTAGCTAGATACTTGGAAAGGAGAACCTAGCCTGGATCAAGCTCCGAAGCCCACGCATTTGGGTCCTGAGATCCCCATGGGGGGGACTTGGGGGATGTTTCTAGAAAAAGGGACATCGTTTGGAAGCCTCTCTAGCCCGAGCCACCCAAGCTTCTTGGGCCTGAAGGAGAACCATGGGCTATGATTTTTGGGACTCTCTTTAGGGATCCCATGTGGTATCTTGAGAGGGGGCACACGGATACGGACTGAAGTGTATTCTCTTTCAGGTTAGGAGGTCTTCCCATGGCTCAGGAAGAAAGAGTCGCAAGGGTCTCGGAGATAATAGCCTCGTCGCCAAAGAGCTTCGACGATGCCATAAAGGTTGGATTCAAAAGGGCAACTAAGACCTTGAGGGGAATAACAGGTCTCAGAATATTGGAACAGAGGGTGGCGGTAGAAGGAGACAAGATAGAAGAATACAGGGTCAGGATGGAGGTGATATTCGTTCTAGAGGACTGAATTGAGGCGATTGGGTAGCCTATTGCCCGTGTGCCCCCATAGCCCCTCCAACTGCCGAGAAAGGGACCTTGCCCTGCCGGCCCCAAAGAGATCTCTGGCACACTCGAACACCCGTTTCCTCTTCCAAGAAAATGCGTTCCTTTGGGGAGACCTTGCTATTTTCTGTCCATATTGTGGTCGAGGGAAAATAGGAGGCATCTCCAGTTGGGAGGAGACGATGAGGAGATACCCAATTGAGACAGTTCTTGCGAAAAGAATCAGCTCAACTCAGGTTTTGGGTGAGCCCATGAGAGGACAATGGGGAGGTCTCGATGGGGATTTGTGGGGTAGGGATCCGGACCTTTGGGGCCTGAGAGGGAGAGGGGTTGACAACGCATTTGGGTTCTTTTTAGTATCTCGATGCCGGCGTCTGGGAGAACAAGTCATTCAGAACCTCGAATCTTTGGAAAGGAGGTCGCCATGGGGAGAACTCTGACAAGGTTCTGCGTACTGATTTTCATTGGTATCTTCGCAATAGGAGGCAGTAGTTTCGGGGCAGAGGAGATAAAGGTGGGTGTAATCGGTCCCATGGCCTTCACCCAGGGCGAAGGGCATTGGAACGGTGCCACGATGGCTGCCGAGGAGATCAACGCCAAAGGGGGGATCCAAGTCGGGAAGAAGAAGATGACTGTGAAGCTTGCCAAGGTGGACTCCAACGAGTTCCTCAACGTGACCGATGCCACCAATGCCATGGAGCGGGCCATAACTTACGAGAAGGTGGACTTCCTCATGGGAGGCTTCAGGACCGAGGCTGTCCTGGCTATGCAGGACATTGCCATGGAGTACAAGAAGATATTCTTGGGATGTGGGGCAGCGCACCCAGAGCTCTGCACAAGGGTGGCCAAGGACTACAACAAGTACAAATACTGGTTCAGGGTGACCCCAATAAACTCTACCTTCCTAGTGAAGGTGGATTTCCTCCTATTGGAGATGGTGGCGAAGGCCATGAGGGAGCAGCTGGGGATAGAGAAGCCCAAAGTTGCGATAGTCGCTGAGAAGGCTGTCTGGGCCGATCCCATTGTGAACATAGCCCAAGAGAATCTTCCCAAAATGGGTATGGAGATAGTGGGCGTTTGGAGGCCATCGCCTGTTGCCACGGATGTGAGTGCCGAGCTTTCGGCCATCCAAAGCGCGGGTGCCCACATAGCTTTCACCACCTTCTCATCCTCTGTGGGCATACCCTTTGCGAAGCAGTGGGGGGAACTCAAGGTCCCTGCCGCTGCCGTGGGCATAAATGTTGAGGCCCAGAAGGATGGTTTCTGGGATGCCACAGCAGGAAAGGGCAACTATACCCTGACCATAAACACATATGCCAGGGTGAAGATGACGGATTCCACTATTGCCTTCTTCGACAATTACAAGCAGAGGTTCAAAGAAGCTCCCAATTATACAGCTGGCACATACGATGCTCTCCATATTCTGGCTCAAGCCATAGAGAGGGCAGGCACTCTGGATGCGGAAAAGGTAGTTGCCGAGCTTGAGAAGACCGATTACATGGGCGCAGCTGGCAAGATTGTCTTCACAAAGGATCACGATGTCACCTGGGGACCCGGATTCGTTACAAGCATTGGGACCCAATGGCAGGACGGGAAAAACGAGTGTGTGTGGCCAGATGGTTGGCAGGGAATCAAGTACGAGGGGTCCGTGCCATATAAGATCCCGCCTTGGGTTGTGGAGCATTACAAGAAAAAATGAGTCGACACGGGAGGGGATCCAAGCCCTTCCCTCAGCCCTGCATTGGACAGAGCGGGGCGGACAGTCTCTCTGAGATTCCAGTGAATTTACGTGTGGCCCCTTCGGGGGAGTTGCGATAGAACCTTTGGGGTTTTCTCCAGATGAGAAAGGGGAGGAAACTTGGTTTCGGATATTGTGGTAAACGGGTTCATATCGGGTAGCATTTATGCCCTCCTCGCCATAGGCTTTTCCCTCATTTTCGGTGTTGCGAGGATAGTCAACATTGCCCATACAGCGTTTTACATGGTGGCTGCCTATGCCATTCACTTCGCCCTTCACGCCTTGGGGATCCCTTACCTGGTCTCCATGCCCATTGCCGTGGTGCTGGTCGTGGCCCTGGGGCTTTTATCCTACCGGGCAGTCATAAATCCCATCCAGGAGCATGAGGCCGCTGTCTTGATAGCCACCATTGCCCTGGCGATGGTGTTCCAGGAAGTGATCCTCCTCCTTTTCAAGGGCCATTACCGGGGCACCCCTCCTCTGATAGCGGGCTTCCTTGTGATTGGAGGGGTGAAGGTGGCATACCAACAACTTCTCACCTTCGGTGTCGTGCTGGCGGTCCTAGGGGGTGTGTGGACCTTCCTCTCGAAGACGAAGCTTGGCCTGGCCATAAGAGCAACTGCCCAGGACAGAGAAGTGGCCAACTTGATGGGAATGGATGTATCGGAAATAGCGATGATCACCATGGGAATCTCCGTGGGCATGGCCGGAATAGCAGGGGCAATAGTGGTCCCCCTTTTTGTGCTGGATCCTTTCATGTGGCTCGCCCCATTGATTATGGTCATGGCCGTTGTGGTTTTAGGTGGATTGGGGAGCCTCAAGGGGAGTTTCCTCGGGGCTTACATACTGGGGTTTGCCGAAAGCATTGTAGTCTTCCTGGTCCCCATGGGCTCATTCTTGAAAGGCTCAGTCGCCCTTTCGGTAATGATAGCGGTGCTGCTCCTCAGACCGGAGGGCCTTTTTGGAATAGCATTCGAGGAGGAAAGGTAGGTGAGATTCCTAGGAGCTCAAGTTCGGAGGATATATACCATAGTGAGGAAGGAGGTGCTCATAATCCCCAGTAGGGTGATTCTCCTGGTTTTCTGCATCCTAGTCTTGACCCTCCCCATATTCTTCCCGGATCCTTACCTCCTCAGGATTCTCACTTTGGCCTCGATCTTCGCGATATTTGCCGCCAGTTGGGACCTCCTTTCGGGATTCACGGGGCAGGTCAATTTCGGACACGCCTTGTTCTTCGGGGTATCCGCTTACTGTGCCGCTCTACTGAATCTCCACCTCAAGTTCCCCGTGTGGGCGACCATTCCCTTGGGAAGTATCACAGCAGTGGCCACGGGACTCATAGTTGGCATCCCATGCCTCAGATTGAAGGGGACATATCTGGCATTGACCACCCTTTCCTTTCCCATAATCCTCATGGGGGTTGTGTTCGCGGCACCGGACTTCACGGGAGGAGAGCTCGGGGTCTCAGGGCTTTCCCGATTGGCCCCAACGAGAGTGGGGGAATATTACGTATGCACGTTGGCGATGCTTGCCTCGGGCTTCATCATGTGGAAGATAACGGATTCCAGAACAGGTATAATATTCCACGCCATAAGGGAAGATGAACTCGCGGTCAGGGCAGCTGGGATAAACACTACCAGGTACAAGATCCTGGCCTTCTGTCTCAGTGGTCTGTTCGCTGGGTTGGCAGGTAGCCTTTACGCCCACGTAATGCGGATAGCTGGGCCTTCGACCTTGGAGGTCTCCTTATCATTTCAGGCGGTCATATGGGCAGTTTTCGGAGGAATGGTCTCCATCTATGGACCCATAGCAGCGGTCTTCATCTTGTTCCCCCTTCTGGAGATACTGAGGGTGATCCCCCAGCTGAGGAACTTAGCCTTCGCCTTCGTGATCCTGGTGATCCTCCTTTACATGCCAGAAGGTCTGGTCACCTGGGCCAGGGACAAGATGGAGACGGTCTGCCCGAGGTGTAAGGTGAGGAATTACATAAGAAGGAAACAATGCAGGGTGTGCGAAGCGCCCTTACATGCAACCATACCAGGAAGACGGAGTCCAGCATGAGCAACAGAGAACTTTACCTTTCAAGGCCCTGGCTCAAATGGTATCCGGAAGGTGTGCCACCAGAGATAGAGGTCCCCAGAGAGTCGGTCCCTGAGCTTTTCTCGCGGATAGTGAGAAAGTACTCCGAGAGGACTGCCTTGATCTTCCACGGAAGGAAGATCTCCTACAGGGAGCTGGGAGACTTGGTGGACAGATTCGCAACAGCGCTCTCCCAACTGGGATTGACAAAGGGAGACAGGGTTGGTCTTTTCATGGTCAACTGTCCCCAATATGTCATATCCTACTTCGCTGTCCTCAAACTCGGAGGAGTGGTCACCCCCATAAGCCCTGTTTACACGAGCAAGGAGGTGGCCCATCAACTCCGAGACAGCGGCGCGAAGGTGGTGATATGCCAGGACATCCTCTTCGATACCGTTGAGAAGGCCGGAGTGGATCTCAAGGATATAGTGGTGACCAATGTGGCGGACTTCCTCCCCACAGTGAAGAAGGTCCTGGGAAAGACCCTTTTGGGGAAGCTATCCCGGAAGCTAGAGATCCAGGCTCCGGAAATACCGTACGGCCCTGGTATCCACCGTTTCCTGGATCTCATCAAGGGCTCACACCCATCTCCCCCTCATGTGGAGATAGACCCCGAAGAGGACCTGGCGGCTTTGCCTTACACAGGAGGTACCACGGGCCTTCCCAAGGCAGCTATGCTCACCCATAGGAACCTGGTCTCCTGTCAAAGACAAGGCACAACCTTTTGGCCCATCCTGGAAGAGGGCAAGGAAGTGATATTGGCCTTCCTCCCGTTTTTCCACATATACGGACAAGTGGTCGTGATGCTGAGCGGATTGGTTCAGGGGTTCACCCTGGTGCTCTACACCACTCCGGACATGGATGAGATCCTCGATGCCTTGGAGACCTATCAGGCATCGGTCTTTTACGGGGTCCCCACCCTGTACGAGTACCTCAAAGAGCACGAGAAGACAGACAGGGTGAATTGGAAGAGGCTCAAGATGATAGCGTGCGGTGCAGACACCTTGCATGAGTCAACAATGAAGGATTGGGAGAGGAGGACATCCACCAGGATCATGGAAGGATACGGTATGACCGAGACTAGTTCCCTCTCCCACGCGAGTCCTTATCACAGGCCCAAACCTGGGACCTTTGGGGTGCCCATCCCCAATGTATTGGCGGCCATTGTGGACCCAGATGGCACGGATTTCCTCCCTCCCCAGGAGGTGGGAGAGCTCATAGTGAGCGGGCCCAATATAATGAAGGGTTACTGGCAAAGACCGGAAGAGACCAACGAGACATTGATAGAGCTGGAAGGTAGGATCTGGTTGCGGACAGGTGACCTGGCCAGCATGGATGAGGAGGGCTATTTTCGATTCTTCGACAGAAAGAGGGACCTCATCAAGTACAAGGGCTATTCTGTCTTCGCGAGACATGTGGAGGAGGTCCTCTATACCCATCCCATGGTGAAGGCAGCGGGGGTCGTTGGGGTGCCAGACCCGAAAGTGGGTCAAATAATAAAGGCGTACGTGGTCCTGCAACCAGAGGCCAGGGGAAAGATCTCCGAGGAGGAGATAATAGAGTTCTGCAAGCAGCACCTTGCCCATTACAAGGTGCCCAAGATAGTTGAGTTCAGGGGCGAACTGCCCAAGACCGATGTTGGCAAGGTCTCCAGGAGGGAACTCAGGGAGGAAGCCGAGGGGGTTTGAGGTGGCGGTTCCATTCTTGGAAGTTCAGGGACTCTGCAAGGACTTTGGAGGCCTCAGGGCTGTAAACAACGTTAGCTTCAAGGTGGAAAGGCACGAGATGGTGGGCCTGATAGGGCCAAACGGGGCCGGCAAGACGACTCTTTTGCGCCTCATAATGGGGATTCTCAAACCTGACAAGGGAAGGATCCTCTTCAAGGGGAAGGACATTGTGGGGAAGAAGACTTGGGATATAGTGAATCTCGGTATCGCTGGCACCTTCCAGAACATGAGGCCCTTCAGGAGGCTTCCCATCATAGCCAATGTCATGGTCTCCTGCCTCTGCCCCAGGGCCATGAAACGGGGGGAGTGGATAAAAAGGGTCGAGGCGAGGGCCATGGACGCATTGGAGTTCGTGGGGATATCGGATATGGCCTTGGAGAGGGCATCAACCCTTTCCCAAGGAGACTTGAAGAGGCTGGAGGTGGCGAGAGCTCTTGCCACGGACCCAGAGTTGCTCCTCCTCGACGAGCCCTTCGGAGGACTGACCCCTGCGGAGACGGAGCTAATGGCCAAGTCATTGAGAAGACTCCACAAAGGTGGGAGATTCGGGAGGCTCCACAGCGAAGGTCCGGCAATGATCATTATAGAGCACAAGCTCCAGCAGCTCATGCCCATAGTCGACAGGATAATAGTGTTGAATTTCGGGACAGTGATAGCGGACGGAAAACCTGAAGAGGTGGTCAAAAATCCTCAGGTCATAGAAGCTTATTTGGGCAAGGAGGCCACCATTGGCACTGCTTGAGGTGAGGGACCTAAGCGTCTGTTACGAGAAGGCCGTGATCCTAAATAGCGTGAATCTCGAGGTGGGAGAGGGCGAACTCGTGGGCCTTGTGGGTCCCAACGGAGCAGGCAAATCAACACTTCTCAGGGCCATAAGCGGACTGGTCAACTGGGAAAGACAGACGAAGAGGGGCACTACTGCAGGAGACATAACACTCGAGGGGGCCATCTCTTTTCTTGGAGAGAGAATAGAAAAACTTCCTCCCCACGAGATAGCGAGGAGAGGGCTCATTCATTGTCCCGAGAGGAGGAGGCCTTTCAGGGAGCTCACTGTGATGGACAACCTCCTCGCAGGTGGATATCTTGTGAGGGAAAAAAGGGAGCTCGAGGAGAACCTCCAAAAGGTCTTCTCCCTTTTTCCCATCCTGAAAAGCAGGGCAAGACAGATATCCGGCACCCTCTCAGGCGGAGAACAACAGATGCTCGCCATAGGGAGAGCGCTTATGTTTAGGCCAAAGCTTCTCTGTATAGACGAACCTTCAACAGGACTCTCTCCTTTGATGAGGAGGGAGGTCTTCTCCAAGATCCTGGAGATAAAGAACATGGGGGTCCCAATGCTGCTTGTGGAGCAGGAGGTAGCGGCCGTGTTCAGCATGGCCAACAGAAACTATGTCCTCTCGTCAGGCAAGATCGTGGCCCAAGGGGATGGACAGAGCCTCCTCCAGGATGATTCGGTGAGGAAGAGCTACCTGGGGATGTGAAGCGCCCCGCCCGAGCCCTCATGGGCCCTCCCCTCTTCTCGCCCACTGGCCAAAAGTTGACGAAAGAGGTTAAGTGGTGTATCATGTTTTATTATTCATGACACGGTCACAAACTGTGAAAACCTGATGGTGCAATCCATGACAGAGAAACCCTATTACAAAGTCT
>Ga0315298_1004029_pt1 | contig 22473 bp, 19 predicted proteins | sample WHS_1_MG_FD_203077 | JGI IMG/M metagenome (GOLD analysis project Ga0315298, IMG submission 203077) | Extremophilic microbial mat communities from Washburn Hot Springs, YNP, Wyoming, USA - WHS_1_MG | ecosystem: Environmental > Aquatic > Thermal springs > Hot (42-90C) | place: USA: Wyoming...
AGGGCCCCGGCCGCCTTCACCGCCGAGTCCCCGTATTCCTCCGCGGAGGAGATCTGGCTGCATCCGGGGTAATAGCTGTAGGTCCTCATTTCCCAGCACTCCGGATCATGTGCGGGCTTCCAGCCGGCGTCCACCCGCCTCGAAGGGCCAGTGAGCAGCGAGCCTGGAAAGGCCTTCCTTCTCCCAGGGGAACCGGGTGGCGAGGAGGTCTACCCCCATGGTTTACCACCTCCAGGCCCCCCTTGCCGCTTGCTCTCCTTGAATATCCTCCTGACCTCGCGCCGCGCCCTGACCAGGCTGGGAAGGAGCCTTATCTTCCCCTTGCGCAGCATCTGCGCGGCCAGGCCGATGTCGCTGAAGAGGTCCCCGGATAGGGCCTTGTAGGCCCCCATGAGCACAGGCTCGCTTATCCTCCCCGTGGCCTGGATGTTGCCCAGGAAGCAGGCGTGGAAAAGGGGGATGTTCCTCTCGGCGGGCTTCATGCCCCTCTCCAGGGCCATCTCCCGGAGGGCATCGATTACCCGGGCCACGTCGATGTCGTTGGGGCAGCGGGCCGTGCAGGTGACGCAGGAGGCGCATATCCATATGGTGCGGCTTTCCAGGAGCTTCTCCTCCTGTCCCAGCTGGATGAGCTTCATGACCTGGTGGGGAAGGATGTCCATGGCCGGGCTGAACAGGCACCCCGTGCTGCACTTCCCACACTGGTAGCAGAGGCGCACCTTCTCCCCGCAGCGCGCTTCTATCTCCTTCTCCAGTGCGGAGCCGGTTACGTTTATCATCCTCCCTCCCCGGCAAATCGTCATCCCAACCATTCCGTACCTATGCATCCCAACCATTCCGTACCCATGAAAAGATTCTAAATCATGGGCCGGCCAAAGACCCTCTTCTATGTCAACCCAACATGCATTGCCATGCCCACCGCATCCAAAGTCAAAGCGTCAATGAGTAGACCGAGGTATCTGCAAGGACGATTATAAAAAAACAAACTTTTGTCTGCAAGCATTTTTGACTCCCTAGTTATTTTAAATTACTAATATAAATTAATGCTCGACATTTGCGTTGATGATACCCAGTCCTTTTAACCGATACAAGACGATACCTGCTCGACCGGGAATTTGCCTAACGATCGATGGCCATTCCAGCCGATAAGCGGATTTAGGCAGTACCTCACCGACCCGGATCCCTTCCAGTTCCCATATTATGGCTTTGCATCCGAAAGGCCACCGAGAACATTCCCCGGTGTTATACCGCCTCCGATCGTAACCTCTGGATATTATGGGTATGAGATCGGCGCATTGATTCCGAGGCAAGGGGATTTTACATGGAAGCCGGTTCGCTTCCTTGCCGCCGGTTTTCGGGCTGGAACCCGCCTGGTTGCTCCCGGTTTCTCGTGCCGAGAATCGGACGCCCCAGTCATCCTACTCTCGACGTTTTCAGTAAAATCTCTTCAGGTTTCGTGCCCATCTGCCGACGCATATTACCGCAATCTTAGGAGGAGCCTTAAGAGGACAATTTATAATCTATTATGATCGAAAAGCTGCGCCAAAACGCCGATTATCTGTTGAGCATCGTCTTCCTTGTGGCCCTCGTGGCTTCTGCAAGAAGTTTCCTCGTCGACGTGGACAATACATTGAAATACGGAGGCGTCGACCTAAGGGACAGGGTTGTCGCAGCCAGGGTTTTGCTGGAGGGTATGGATCCTTACTCCTTCAAGTGGTCAGAGGAATATCCCGAAACATTGTTAAACCCGATAGAAAACCCGGAAATACCGGTTACCAGGGCGTCTTTTGCTCCCACCGTTATCATGCTTCATGTACCTTTTGCGAGACTTCCGTATTCCGCACAAAGGATCTTATGGCTCTTCGCTCAATGGGGTTTGTTGTTGCTGACCATCCACCTTTTTGCCGACACATCAAGCGACGGGAGAAGGTCGAAACTGGTATGGATCACGGGCCTTTTCATATCTTCGACATCCCTCTGGCGTTATCATGTCGAACGGGGGCAAATCTACATTCTGTACACATTCCTGGTCGCCCTATCCTTCTGGTCAAGCTGCAGGAAATGGAAGTATTCCCATTACTTGGGAGGTTTCATATTGGGATTCGCGGTCAGCCTGAGGCCAACGATCATAGTCATGGCCATCCCCTTCGTGATATTCAAGCAATATAAGGTTTTCACTGGTTTGATCGCTGGCCTATTGGCAGCCATCCTGATATGCACGGCGATATTCGGCATCTCCATCTGGAGCCATTACCTGAGCTCCATGAAATATTTCGAGAAAGGCAACCTAGGTGAGCTCAATTTCGCGGTATACGCATTTCCCGATATTACCGTCATAGAAGGTATGGATAATTTGAGATCTGCAGCCGTCATACCCGTTAACAACACTTCCCTTCAATACATATTCAACGAGTACTTCAAGGTACGAATTGGTTCCCCGACATTGATAGCCTTGCTCTCATTTGTGCTCCTTCTGGTTTCTTTTTGGCTCTACAGAAACCGCGGCGCCGACATCCCCGTTTCTCTCATATATCTCATGGCCTCGGTGCTCGTTTTGATAACCGATTACTTCCTGCCCGCCACCAAGAGCTACTACTCGGAAATAATGTGGTTGATTCCCGCTTCACTCCTTATCCTCAACGCCGATGAACTTGAACACGTAGACGACAGGTCAGCTATCGCCTCCCTATTCTTCCTGCTGATCGGCATCTATATGAACACTATGGTGTACTGGGAGCCGTATTGCCTGATAATTAGCGATTACTGCGTGGTGATATTTTTCTTCCTCATCTCCGCCCTAATGATTAGCTCCCTGAAGAAAACGGCCATGGCACCGGAAAGATGACCAACAAGCCTCGCGTTATGCGGTAAATCTTGGAACTCCCCTTAGGTATAGGCCTTTACATCGGGAACCGGTTTCCTTTTCCAGGCCGGAAAAAGCGGGGCCTCAATCCACCATCCACAGGAGGTTTTCGGCCTCCTCCTCCCTCCCGGCCGCCTTCATGAGGTAGGCGGCCAGCTGGGTAGCCAGTACCTTGAGGTCATCGGTGTTCAGGTAATGCGGGCAACAGCGGTCGAAGAGTACACGGCACTCCGGCGGGAACTCTTCATCCCCCCAGTGGAGAACGAGAAGGAGCGGCACGCGAGGAAAAGCATGGAAGATGAAGGATTCGTCGCCGAATTCCGCCCTGGATCCCCCCAGGCGGATCGCGGCCTCACCGAGGGCCCCGCGCCGGTACCCGTAGATTTCGGCCAGGGGCCTCTCGATGGTGGGGGCGATGGTCGCAGCGTAGAACCTCCCTCCCGGAAGGTCCCGGTAGGCCACCCATTCGCCGCTTTCCGGCACCCCGCAGGAGAGTCTCACGTAGCGAAGGGACAATACGCGCAGGGAAAGGCTGTCCAGGTGAGAGGGCACGGTAATGCGCCCTTCCGGCATCAGGACCTCGACCTTTCCCCCGAAGGAGGGGATGACCAGTTGCACGACGCCTTTCCCGAGGTCCTTGGAGGAAAAACCTCCCAGCTCGGCCTGGCGATGGAGGTCCAGATCCTCCAGGTCCCGTAAGGCCTGCGCCAGGGCGGCCTCCCGCCTGTTCTTTCCTTCCGTTTTTCCTCTTTCCATCTCCTCGAAAACAAGATCCCCACCGGGATTCTCCGCTATGACCTTGGGTATCATACTTGGTACTCGGCATCAAGGCCCACTCCCGTTCAAGCGGCGAACCTTCAGGGACCCCTCATCGGGGATTGATCCCGGCACTGCCGGCATATGGACACTTGCCCGGGCCAACGGCCGCGACGTCTATCCCGTACTCGGCGATTTTCTCGCCGCCTCGTACGCGAACATGCGTAAAACATGGGCCATGCACGAAAAGGCACCGGGGTGCGGACACGCGGCCTCGCGTCCAAGGCGCTCAAGCCGGGAACATTGGATATACCCCGTATCCAAAGCGCTCCAACACCCCTGAACGCCGGAGTCGACCTGCAAGTAAAAATGGCTGACCTATAACCGACGGGGAAGGGAAGGAAAGATGGGTCATCTTTCCTCGCCGTCTGAAACGCTCTTCTCCTTCGGGGTATAAGGGGTTTCGTCCTTCACCTTCCGGCAGGTGGCCTGCTTGGAGAACCTGCCCCTTCCCTTCCAGAAATCGGGCACCAACATCTGCAACCCGTCCACCTCCCTATATTTTACAATCCTATAATCCTTCAACACATCTATAAAATATTATAATATAGACAAATATTGCAACAGATTCAACAGGGTGATTCCCGGAGGAATGGCGAGGATTCCCTCCTGCTAATGGGGTGGAGATCCGGATAAGGCCTGTCTCCGGGGTGCCGGGGCAGGATCTGCCTGGCGAGCGGAGGGAGGTTCACGGGATGGGAATTTTTCGGCGCTGCATGGAATTCGAGGTAGACGGGGACGAGGAGGGGAGGGTTTACCTCGTCGGAACGCTTCTGGACACCCGGCTGGGGCAAACCGTACACCACATGGTGATAAGGGCCACCGTGGACCTTGTGGACGGACGCATCCACTCCCTCAAGGGAGAGATGCCCCATGTCCCTCATCCGGATTGCCGCCACGCCCTTTCCACCCTGGAACGCCTGGTGGGGGAGGAGATAAAGCCGGGGTTCACCCAGCTGGCCCGCGACGTGGTGGGTTCGCCAGACGGTTGCACTCACCTTGCCGTTTTGGTCACCAACCTGGGACACGTCAGCGTGCAGGGGAGGGGTGCTCTCCTCGTGCACCGCTTTGGCGGCGGAGAGGAGGCGGTGCGCCTGATGCGGGATCAGGCCCTGCGGCTGGGGATCATGGGCAGCTGCTACACCTGGAGGGATGGCGGCCCGCTCATGATGCAAATGCGGGAGGAGACGGGTGAATGAGGAGGTAGTGGTTCTTCCCATTCACGCCTGGTCCTACGCGGCCGGTACTTTATTAGAGTCTGATGCATGGACGGCCTGGAGCCCCGCGATTCCGGGTAACATCAGGACTGTACCGTGAAGGATTCAGCAGCGGCGGTTAAATATCGGCCGCTCACGGACCGAATAATCCATCGATATGGCACGGAGCCATTTCCAGGGTAGTGCCGAATAATGTTATGCGATTTTGCAAGCGTGTTAGAGTGGCGATGATTGTGGCGCGAGGCCCCGACCCGGAAAACGCCGAATACTCCACTGGTCGGATACGAAAATGAAAGGGCACGAGGGCCCTTAAAAGCCTCTGGAGGCTGGTTTGTCATGGATCTTGCCTTGGGAGAGGCGGGGAATCTCCTGGGATGGAAGATCTACGGCTCGGTGGTGGTCTTTCTCCTGGGGCTGGCGGTGGGGAGTTTCGACAACGTGGCCATCTACCGCATCCCGGAGGGCCTTTCCCTGTGGTCGCCGCGCTCCTTCTGTCCCCGCTGCGGAAACCCCATAGCCTGGTACGACAATATCCCCCTGCTGAGTTTTGCCCTGCTGCGAGGGCGTTGCCGGAGATGCGGGGAGTCCATCTCCCTGCGCTATCCCCTGGTTGAACTCGCCAGCGGGCTACTCTTCCTGGCCGTATTCGCCGGGCTGGGCTTCGAGTGGCGGGCAGAACTCCTCCCTCGACTCTTCCTGGTCACCGTGCTCCTCATCGCTTCGGCCATCGACCTTCAGCGTCAGATCATACCCAACCGGGTGATCTACCCTTCCATCCCCCTGGGGCTTGCGGCTATGGGAGCCGTGGCCTTGGCTCGGGGAGACACCGGCATTTTCCTGCGCAGCCTGGCCGGCCTGGCCATCGGCGGCGTGCCCTTGGGGCTACTCGCCCTTCTCCTGCCCCGCGGCATGGGTATGGGTGACGCCAAGTTGGCCGCCTTCACCGGCATATTCCTGGGGTATCAACAGATCACGGCACACTTTCTGGCCTTCTTTCTCGGCTCACTGGTGGGCCTGATTCTCATGGCCGTAGGGAAGAAGGGTCGAAAATCGCGCATTCCTTTTGGTCCTTTTCTGGCTGCCGGTGCGGTTGTGGCATTGTTCTTCGGTTCAGCAATGTGGAACTATTACCGATCCTTTATGCGATAAAAGATGGTGGAGTCCCATAAATGCGCTGGGAACAGGCTAGAGGAGAAATATGGATAAAGGCGAAACGAGGTTATGGGTGGCGACGATATGGATAATCTTAAGAATTTGATGGTCTCAACGGTAAAAAGACTGGCCAGCTGGCTGGAGCGGGAATATCAGACCATTTCGCCCTATCACCTTGACCGGGGAGATGGGCTCCTTGCCATCGGCTTGTGGTTTCTTTTTTTTCTCCTCTATTTCCTCACCTGCAGCCGTGCCGTGAACATGGCCGGGGATTCGCCGGAACTGGTGGGTGGGGCCTACACCCTGGGCATTCTCCACCCTCCCGGGTACCCTACTTACACCATGTTGGGATACCTGTTCACCCACATACCCCTGGGAAGCATAGCCTTCCGGTTGAACATGCTCTCCGTGACCCTGCATGCCTTCACCCTGGCAATCCTCTATGTGATCCTTTTAAAGACGACCGCAAACAGGTTAGCCGCGGCTGTGACCACGGTCATACTGGGAATATCGCCTCTTTTCTGGTTCTACTCCCTGATCGCAGAGGTCTTTCCGCTCAACCACTTCTTCGCTGTTATGCTTTTCATGGTAGCGATATCCTCCCGCGAGAGCTGGCTGGAGGGCAATCGAGATAAGGCGGTGCGAAAGTGCTACCTGCTCACCTTTCTGGCCGGCCTCAGCTTGACCCATCACCACACCATACTGCTGGTCTTTCCCGCCGTTATGCTCGTCGCCGCTTTCCCTCTGCTGCATACAGTGAGGAGATTGAAAAGATTGCTTGTCTGTATCGGATTATTCATCATCTCGTTGCTCCCTTATGCCTACATCCCCATAAGGGCTTCCCAACATCCCAGGGTCGACTTCGGAACGCCCTCGACCCTCTCTTCGCTTGTCAGCCACATGACGAGAAGGTATTACGGCTCCACCACCCTTTGGAGGGGGCCTCGGGCCGCGCACAGGATAGATCTACTGTTCGATTACCTAAAAAACCTGGACAAGCAGGTTTACCTCATGGGAATCGGGCTGGCCCTCTTGGGAGCATACTTCATGTACAGGAAAAGACGCGGTGATTTCTGGCCTTGGTCTCTGTCTTTCGCCACCACCGGGATCGTCTTCCCCCTCCTTGCCAACGTGGCCATTACCAGCAGCTTCGAAATATCCACCATCGAACGCTTTTATATCCTGCCCACCATCATGCTGTGCCCCTTTATCGCCATGGGCTTTGCCGAGATAGCGGGCTACGCTCAACGCCTGCTCAAGCCCCTTAAGGTAAGGGAGAGGCTAAAAAAGTGGGTTTTTACTGTGTTCATCTTGCTTCTGACCATGCCTTTCTACCTTTCCTTTCCCGTCAACCTGCGGGACGTGGATTTACGTGGCGACACGTTCGCCGAAAAGTACATCCAGGCTACACTGGATCCATTGGAAGACGGCTCTCTGCTCATAGTCCACGGCGACGTTGGTGCACAGCTAATCGACAATTATTACCAGACATGCTCACAAAACGGGAGGCATATCATAACCGTCATCTGGCCCTTCTGGCTACAAGAATGGTACATGGAACACTTAAAGGCCGCCTATCCTGGGCTCGTGTTGCCGGATTTGCGTCTCGACGAACCCATCCTCAGTACTAGGTTCGAATACTACAAGGCCTGGACAATCGAGAAGCTCATTGCCTCTAACCCAGAGGTAACCGGTTTCTACAGTATGAGAAAACTCGATTACCTCTCGGATAAATACGACCAGGTACCATTCGGTCTGGTATACAAGATAATCCCTAGAGGTGAAACACCCGAGCCGAAGGGGCTCTTCGCTTTCCTGGACAGCTTCTATCGTGGCCTTGACCGGGAACTCGTGGACTATGAAAGATGGCCGGAAAACCGCCGGGAACTCTTTTATTCCCAGGAAATCGCCAGATATATCGATGAGGCATCGAATTATTACCAAAAAATGGAATTTAATGATGAGGCGGTAAGGCTGAAAGAGCTATCGTTCAAGATTTATCCATACTACATGCTGGAATACCAGGCTGCGGAACTCATGGAAAAATTGGGGAACTACGATGATGCCGCAGCGTTGTTCGCCGATTTCGCCGACAAGACACCGCTTTACCACGAAGAGGTCTGGAAGGCCTTGATGAGGCGGGAGGAGTTGCTTTGGCGCGAAAGATAAGGTCTGGAAAGCTGCTGACCTATTGCATGATTCTCTTCTCCATGCTCGTCGTCACCTTCGCTTTCACCCATTCCCTGTGGAGCAGCAAACGCCTCCTTTTCATGGGCGATCTCACCACGAGCGACATCACGGAACTGAACTATCCAGCGCACCACCTCCTTGCCGAATCCCTCAAAGAGGGTGACATTCCCTACTGGAACCAGTACATCGGATGCGGCTTCCCCCAACATGCCGAGGGACAGGCCGGTCTCCTGTACCCGCTTAACCTCGCTCTCTTTAGATTCCTGGACACGACGTTGGCCTTCAACCTCTCGGTCATAATCAGTCTCTTCCTGTCGCTTGCCTTCGCTTACCTCCTCGCGCGCCAGTACCACCTCTCCGCGCCCTCGGCCTTCTATTGCGCCATCTCCTTCGCTTTCTCCGGGTTCGTGATATCGAAGTTGAAGTTCACCTACATGGTCAACTCCATACCTTGGGTCCCCCTTGCCGTTTACGGCCTGGAGCGTTCCTTCCGCCAGAGAAACCCTAAATTTCTGATCCTAACCACCCTGGCCCTGGCTATGCAGATCTTAGCCGGCGGACCCCAGGTGTTCTTCATCAACATGCTCGCCCTCTTGATCATCTTTTGCTGGCGTTTCATTGGATTGCTGAAAAGTGATTACCGGCCGGGGAACCGGGCCTGGAAAAGGGCAGCCGTCGGGATGTTGGCCGGATTCCTGGTTTCCATCCTCCTCGGACTAGCCCTTTCCGCCCCTCAGCTTCTTCCCCAGACGGCAGGCTTTCCCTATTTCAACCGGGCGGAAAAGATGGATTTCCAGTCCGTGCAAGCTATCCCCATGCGCCCGATAGCGCTTTCGCTTTTCTTTTCCCCATACCAGCACGGGAATCCGGCTCGTGGGTCCTATCCGCTGAAGAACCAGCTTTTCTGGGAGGATATCGCCTATCCCGGCTTGTTGACCGTGGTATTGGCTCTCGTGGCCATCGTTTTCCTCCTCAAGAAGGATCGGGACGTGGGAATGTGGCTGGCGTTGGCCCTCTTTTTCCTACTCGTAGCCCTGGGAGGCAGTACTCCTTTGGCGGAATTCATGTACAAATACGTTCCCGGTTTCAGCCTGTTCCGTTTCTTCCAGAGGTACCTGCTGATAACCGTTCTGGCCCTATCACTCCTTTCCGCAAAGGGGATGGAGCGTGTCCTGGCCGCTTTCCGGCCCCACAGAACACAAGTCCTGGCCTTAGCCGGGTTCATGCTGGCGATCCTTCTCCTCGACCTCGCCTTTTTCGCCTTCAACTTCATTTCCACCATCGACGCCGGGCGGATGGAGGGCGAAAACAGGTCGGTGGCCTTCTTGAGGGAAAACATGGACCCGGCGAACTACCGCTACTGCACGCTCGGGGAGTATAAGGTCTGGGAGGCTGCTTACCGCCAGGCCGGCGGTTGGATGGGGGACAAGGAGCCATATTATGAATATTTCTCTTTTCTATCACCGAACTTCAATACTTTATATGCCCTCCCTGGCGCCCACCAGTATGGTGCATACGGGCTTTACTATTTCAAGACCTTCCAGAACCAGACTTACTTCAGCGCCGTTCCCGAAAACGGTTGGAAAGCGGATCTGCCGGACGGAATCCTGGGATATCTCGCTGCCCAGAGCGTCAGGTACATCGTGACCCCCTATTTCCTCGACGAGGAGGGTCTCGAACTCAAGGCGTCATGGAAAACCGGCATTGACGATATATTCCTGAATATATACGAATACGGCGAGGCCTTACCAAGAGCCCGGGTATTTACCGACTACGAGATTGTCGAGGACGCGGACAACCTGACCCTTAGCCAGTCCTATGATCTCTTCACCCCACCTTCGCGGGTCCAGAATAGGGTCATCCTGGAAAAAGATCCCGCCCCTCTCTTCAGCCGGGATGCAGGCGAACCCGTTGAGGCCACCGTGGTTTACTCCAGCAACCACAGGGTCGAGGTGGACGCCTATGCACCGCGGGGCGGGATTCTCGTCCTCAACGACACCTACTACCCGGAATGGCATGTCTTCGTAGACGGCGTGGAGCGGGAGATGATGAAGGCCAACTTGGCCTACCGCGCCGTGGTACTGGAACCCGGCCGACACCGTGTGGAGTTTGTCTACAAACCGTCCTCGACCTATTACGGCGTCGCTGTCTGCGCCGCCGGTATGTTGCTCGCTCTCCTCGTGTTCATAAGGTATCAACGCATCCCTTTGCCGTGTATCTCCGAACCATAGGCAAATTTCCAGCGTATAGCAAGTGGGAAGGCGCACCTCGCAATTCACGTGGCGAGTGCAATTGTTGGCCCGAGGAACCCGACCCGTAGCCCGCCGAAGGCGAAGCTGTTGATCCCCGGGAAATCTGGCATTTGAATATGGTGGCTGGATATAAAAGAGCAGTGGGAAGGAAAGATTTCCTTCCCACGTCTCTTTTAGTTCTCGTTAAAACTACATAGAACCATGAGCGGCCGTCGGACAGGTGATGGTCGGTGGTGCAGCTCCACCGCCACTGACCGTGTAAGTACCGCCACCGGGGCAGGTTATCGACTTCTCGATGAATGACGGCACCAACTGCCCGATGCTCGTCGGATAAGTCTCGTAGGTGGCGGCGTAGACGTTGGCGGCCGACTTGAAGGTCCTCATGTTCGACTGGCAGGTCCTTTTTTCGGCGCCTGACCGTGCGGCCAAGAAAACCGGCACGGCGATTCCTACCAGAATACCGATGATCAAGATAACAATCATCAACTCGATGAGGGTGAAACCTGCCTCCCTATGTATCCTCTTGGCCATGCCCTTTTTCACCTCCTTTCCCTTATGTTTTAAAGCTACAGCAAGCAGCGATTCCCCAGCCCTCGACCACCTCCTTCCTCGCATCCCGCCTTTCGCTGTTTTTATTCGGCAATTCGCTCACTTTCCTTTAGCCACGGCTTTGTCGCCACGGGTTGCCGCCTTTCCCCCATCATCCCCTCGTGGAACAATCACTCCTCAATCATACCCTTTTTCCTGGAGACCTAGGCCTCCGCATACTAGAACGGCTCCGGCCTCAATTCTTCCTGGCCACGGAGATTACCGACAGCCCCCAGGGAAATGAAATCCTGCCCAGGAAGAAACGTTCCGCGGAAAAGATTTTTTCAAGAATCATGTTCACAAGCGCGGGAGGTTCCCACAGATCGGCACCCGCCTCCACCCGCCTCAACTTACACCAAAGCCTCTGGGCTGCAGCGGGGGGAAAGAGGAAGCAGTTATAGTAGGAGGTGAGGATCTCATATAGACCGGCGCTCCTTATCAGCGCTCTGACCTCTTCCCGGGAATATCTCCTCCGGTGATGATGAAACAAGTCCCTCGGGGAATACAGCCAGCGATAGGCAGGAACGGTCACTATAAGAATTCCCCCATCCACCAGGAGTTCCGCGGCGGCCTTTACCGCCGTATTGTCGTCGTCCAGATGCTCCAGGAGATCCAGCATCAGGACGGCGTCGAATTTCCCCTCCAGTCCAGCAAGGTCCTCCGGGACGCTCCCCCGCACAAGACGCGCCCGCGTGCGCGTGGCGGCGAAGGCCAGGGCTTCCGCTGAGACGTCCATCCCCGTGACCGCGCCCAGTTCCTCGAGGGCCTGCAGTATAAAACCGGTCCCGCAACCCAGGTCCAGGAAACGAAGCTCGGGGTTGTCCCGGGGAAGGTACCTTTTCAGGATCTGAAGGATGATGCAACGCCTGGCCGTGAACCACCAATGGCGGGCCTCCATCTCATACATTTCGCGGTAAAGCGCCTTCTCCAACCTCGATCTCCTCGATCCCCAGCGCCTCCGAGACCAGGTAAAGCGGCCTTTCCTGTACCTCTCGGTAAATTCTGCCCACGTATTCCCCGAGGAGGCCGATAAAGAATATCTCCACCCCGTTGAGTAAAAACAGGCTTATCACCAGGAAAGCGTAACCCGGAACGGGGATGCTGAAGAAAAGTTTCTGCACCAATACCACCAGTATGGCCACCATACTTATGAAAAGCATCACGAACCCTATAATGCTCATAATATGAAGGGGTACGGAGGAAAAAGAGGTTATCCCGTCGAGCGCCAGGCGGAGCCTTTTCCAAGAAGAATACTTGGTACTGCCCTCCAGCCGAGCCTCGCGCCGGTAGAGGACCTCCACGGCTCTCCCCCCTAGCCAGGCGATCTCGGCCCGCACGAAGCGGTTCCTTTCCGAGAGAAGGTGGAACCTCCTCACCACCTCCCGGTCGATGAGGCGGAAATCACCTGTATCCACGGGGATATCTACTTCGGTTAGCTTCCTTATCAGGCGGTAAAAGATCCGTGAGGAGGTTCTTTTCAATAGCGGTTCCCCGGCCCTTTCCATCCTTTTCCCGTACACTACGTCGTACCCTTCCTCCCACTTGGTCAGCATCTCGGGGATCACCTCGGGCGGATCCTGCAGATCGGCGTCGATAATCACCACGACATCCCCACGGGCGAAATCCAAGCCCGCGCTGGTGGCCATCTCGTGGCCGAAGTTACGGGTGAAGGAGACCATCTTGACCCGGGGATCCTTGTGGTGAAGGTCGGAGATTTTCGACCTCGAGCCGTCCGTGCTCCCGTCGTCCACGAACAGAATCTCCAGGTTGCCCACCAGGGGTTCAACTGTTGCCACCAACCTATGGTAGAGAGGAAGGATGTTGCCCTCCTCATTGAACACGGGAACCACCACTGTGAGCAGGGATTCGGCAGCCCTTCTCTTCTTATCCATCGATTCTACACCTTCCGTCTCGTGGTAATCTCCAGTCCGTCGACGTGGACGGTCTTTCCATCACCTTACCCGGAGGCTTTCTCCACGCGGGACCATCGGCAGGATTTTTCGGTTGACCCTCGATCTTTCCTGGCCAATAATGGAACTCCTCGATCCATTCAAGCCCACTTGAGGGTTCTCTCGATCCCTCCCGGAACGGAAAATTTCCTCACCGTCCCTTTAAGCAATTCCTGTGAAACCACCGCCTTTCCTTCTCCAAAAAGTACAATCGTCTCGTGTGTTCCTTACCTTTACTTTGAAACCTTCTCCGGCCCTTGGTAGCCGTTAAACATGGAACTCGTGCCCGGTGGCAGTTCTTCAGGCCCAGAATGGTATCCCTTCCGGAAAAGAGCGGTCGGGTGTACGGCACGCTTAGGGACCCCCACCCCTTTGGGTGTTTCGTAAGTGTGCCTCGAGGCCCGCCGGGTTCTGGGGCATTTAAACGTCAGCCCTGAACCGCACCGTGGTTCGCGGGTCCGCCAGTGGATTTAAAGGCCGACCCGCGAAGCTCAGTGTATTTGCATCAGTGGATTTACATCACGCAAACCCCAGCCTGTTAGAATGTCTATGGTAACGCCCAGACCCGGTCGTAAGGGGGCGTTCATCGCTGGAAATATAGGTTTGCCTTCTATTCATGGGGGTAGCGGTGCGAGTTCTGGCCCTGGATATAGGAGTGGGTACCTGCGACGTGCTCCTCTACGATTCCGGTAGGAGGCTGGAGAACTGCACCCGCATGGTGCTTCCCAGCCCTACCCGCCTCCTGGCCGCCCGCGTGGAGGAAGCGGCCGCCCGGGGAGACATCTTCGTACCCGGGCACACGGTGGGGGGAGGCCCATTCTCCCGTGCCGTGAGGAGGGCCCTGGCGGCGGGGAGGAAGGTGTACATGACCCCGGCGGCGGCGCTCTCCATCCGCAACAACCTGGAGGATGTGGCCTCTTTGGGGATCGAGACCGTCCCATCCCCGCCGCACGGTTTCACCGGGACCACCGTGACCGCCGATGAGCTCGACCTTAAGCCCCTGGCGGAGTTTCTCACCCGACACGGAGAGGATATTCAAGATCTGGATGGGGTGGCCGTGGCCGTGCAGGACCACGGAACCTACCGGGTAGGGGAGTCCAACCGCAAGACCCGCCTGGCTCACATGCGGGCCAGGCTGGAGGCTGATCCCTTCCCCACGGCCCTGGCTTTCACCTCCACCGAGGTCACGGAGGCCTTTCCCCGCCTGGCTTCCGCTTCACGACGCCTGCGGGAGCAGTTCCCTGACTGCCGGGTCCTGGTGATGGACACCTCGCCGGCGGCGGTGGCCGGGTGCCTGGAGGATCCCGTCGTGGCCGGATACGCCGAAGGTAACCTCCTCCTCGTAAACGCCGGCAACGGGCATACCCTGGCCTGTATCCTCTCCGGAGGGAAGGTGCTGGGGCTGCTCGAACACCATACCCGCCGCCTGGACCCGGGCGCCTTCGCCGGCTACCTCCACCTTTTCTGCGACGGAGAGGCCCGGGACGAGGACCCCTTCATGGCCGAGGGCCATGGGCTCTTCTACCTGGCGGAGCCTCCGGGATGGGGGGCCTTGGACCTGATCGCGGTGACCGGGCCCAACCGCGGCATGCTGGAGGGAACCGGCCTGGACCCTTATTACCCGGCCCCCGGAGGGGACATGATGATGACCGGCCCCATGGGACTGGTCTCGGCCTACCGGCAGCGCTCCGGTGGTCGAGCCGGCCGGCCGTGAGAGCCGGCCCCTGATCATCCGGCTTCCTTCCCCCACCGCCATCTCCCCGTAGTACAATTCCTACCGCGAGACCTGAGAAGGGGAGCTCACCCTTTTGCCGGGCGAAGACAGGAGGTGGACATGCCTATCTACAGCTTCGAGGGCCGGGTCCCGCGTATCTCGCCCACCGCCTACGTGCACCCGACGGCGGTGGTCATCGGCAAGGTCTATATAGGCGAGGGTTGCTACATTGGTCCGGGGGCGGTGCTGCGCGGGGACTGGGGGGAGATCGTGATCCGGGAAGGGTCCAACGTGCAGGACAACGTGGTCATACACGCACGCCCCGAACAGGTCACCTACCTGGGGCCCGATTCCCACGTGGGGCATGCGGCGGTCCTGCACGGCTGCCGCCTGGAGGGGCACGTCCTGGTGGGTATGGGCTCGGTGATCAACGATGACGCCGTCCTGGAGGAAGGTTGCGTGGTAGCCTCCGGGGCCGTGGTCCCTCCCCGCATGCGGGTGCGTTCCCGGAGCCTGGTGGGAGGCATCCCCGCCTCGGAGATGGGCCGCGTCGACGAGGACCGCGACGCCCTGTTGTGGCTGGGGACCAGGCTCTACCAGACCCTTCCCGGACGTTACCGAAAATCCTGCTCGGAAATTGGCCGTGAAGAGGCGGAAAAGGCCTTCCGGGCCGCCCCGGATCCCACTTGATCAAACGCTCTCCGCTTTTTTCGCCCCCGCCTTCCTCTCCTCCAGGCCCACGGCTAACAGCCCGGCCAGGATGAGGGCCGTCCCGCCGAAGAGCCCGGCATTTATCCGCTCGCCCAACCATGCCCAGCCCCAGAACAGGGAGATGGGAGCGATGAGATAGATATAGAATGCCGCCTGGGAAGCCCCCAGGCCCTCCAACCCCCAGGAATACAGGAGGTAGCCCGCCACCGTGCACCCCAGGCCGAGGAATACGAGCCAACCCCAACCCTCCCCGGAGACGGCGCTCACCTGGCGGGCGCAGTCGCCGCAGGCCAGGGCCATTGGCAACAGGGCCAGGGTGCCCAGGAATATGGCATAGGCGGTGATGAAGAGGGGGTCATGCTCATCCACCAGGGGCTTGAGCAACACCGTGTACACCGCCCAAGCGGCGGCGGCCAGGAGCACCAGGAGCACCCCCTGCACCCTCCCCGCCCCCAGGGCGGTGTCGCTTCCCAACACGGTGATCACCGCCACGCCACCCATGGCCGCCGCCGTGCCCAAGGCCTTCAACCGGCCCAGGGTCTCGCCCAGCATGAGACGGGCGAAGACGGCGGCGAAGATGGGGGTGGTGTTGGCGATGAGGCCCGCGGTGCCCGCTGGGATGGTGGTCTCCCCGTAGGTCAAGGCCAGGTGGTAACCGTAGACGGCGCTCACCCCGGCCAGGAATACCAGGGTCCATTCTCCGGCCGACAAGCGGGGTCTGTCCTCCCACTTGAAGAGGAGGATGGGGAGGAACATCATGCCGGCCAGAAGAAAGCGTAGGAGGTTGAGGGTGACGTAGGAGACCTCCTCCAGGAGCACTTTCACCCCCACGAAGGCCAGCCCCCAGATCCAGCACACGGCGAAGAGGGCCAGGTGGTGCCGCCAACGCGATCTCATCAGGCTCCCTCGCCGCCGTGGGCGAGCTCTCCCCCGACCCGGCCCACGGCGTTACCGGTCCTCTTCGGGCAACCCGGAGGCCCGCTCGGCCAGGCGGTAACCCAGCTTGAGCCACAGGGGATAGGTGGCGAAGATGGCCGCGGAGATGGCGTGCCCACGAGGGGACACGTTCTGGTGGTCGAACTTGAAGACCCCGGAATTGATCATCCAGTCCCTCCCCGATTCGGCCTTGCACATCTCCCATATCCAGCGCGTCCACTCCAGGTTGAAGTAAAGGCTGATGCTGGTGGCGTAGAAGGCCCCCAGGGTGGCCAGGTCCAGGAATTTCCTTACCCTCTTCCTCCTTTCCTCGTCCTTGACCAGCCTTTCGGTAGCCCTGGAGTAGAGGTAGCCGATGGAAACCAGCCAGGGAGGGTCGATGAGGAAGCTGTCGTAGGGGATCATGGGACCTCCTTTCTCCGCACTCCGATAACCAGATTATATACGAGCGGCGAAGGAAAAACCCCCAGGAGGCGCACACCTACCGCTGGCAGCATACTTGGCCCTATTGGGGATCCTCCGAGGCACCCGTGGCCCTAAAACAAGATCTACCGGTCCTCGGGAAGGTCACATGATGTGAGCTGATGTCATCTCAGCTCTTCCTTGAGCCAAGCACTTTGAGATCACTTATGGTGGCCAGGTGTTAAGTGCGGGCCATAAGAGATCAGGCATTTGCCCTTCGCCCTTCGCCCCCCAGGCGATCCTCGTGGAAACCACCTATCCGAAAGAGCATAATATATGCCTGAGGCCATGGGGGATCCGTGGCGACGCCTCCGCGCGTGGGCGCCAAGCGTTCCCGGCGGAACGCGTCTTTTAGCGAAGCGGGCCCGACGTCCGGGAATCGCATGTGGAAAGGAAGCACGAGCAAGTGGGAATGGGAGCGGGAAAGAAAAGCGGCTTTGCGCACTCGTCGCGCAAAGTTCGCAAGGCCGGTCAAATCCGGCCAGGTCGACCTCGGTCAGAGGCGCGATGACGGTAAACGAACCCTATTGCATGCCAGCCACATTGCGCCAGACGACCGCGAGAGAGTCGTCGGCGAAACCATAAGCATGGATGGAGGGACATGAGGCTCCTGCGACGCAAGCTGGTACGGGAGATACGGCAGGCCAAGTTCCGCTTCCTGGCCGTGAGCCTGGTGGTGGCCATCGGCATCGTGCTCTTCACCGCCTCCTACATGTCCTATCTAAACCTTTCCAAGTCCTACCAGTATACCTACGAGAAGCTCGATTTCGAGGACCTCCTGGTGCGCGTGGACAGGGCGCCGGAACGGGTGGCGGACCGCCTCGCCCAACTCCCCAATATCGACCTCCTCACGCCGAGGATAAGCAAGCCGGTGAGCATGGAGCTGGAGGACGGAACCCGCATCACCGGCCAGGTGATAAGCGTCCCTCCCCGGAAACCCTACGTGAACACCCTCCACCTTATCGAAGGCCATGAATTGACCGGGCACGAGAGGGAACTCACCTGCCTGGTGGAGACCCACTTCGCCAAGTTCAACCGCCTGAAGGAGGGCGACCTCATCTACACGGTGAAGAACGGGGAGCGCCTGCCGGTGAGGGTGGCCGGGGTGGTGGCCAGCCCGGAGTACCTGGTGGTCTTCCGCAACCGGCAGTTCCCCATGACCTCGGCCTCCGTGTACGGTGTCTTCTACTTCAACCCGGAACAGGCACGCTCGTTGGCGGGATTTCCCTCCGGGTCCTACAACGAGTTCGCCTTCACCCTGAAGGATTACTCGCTCCTGGAGACCACCCGGGAACAGGTGGAAGCCATCCTCTCCCCCTACGAGATAGAGGAGGTCACCACCCGGGATAACCAGATATCCAAGACCATCCTGGAGATGGACATCCGCCAGTTCCACGACTTCGCCCTTTTCTTTCCCATCCTCTTCTTTTCCATCGCCGCCTTCAGCATCTACATGATCCTATCCCGCATGGTGCGCATGCAGCGCCCGATAATCGGCCTCATGCGAGCCATCGGATACCCGTCACGGACCGTCCTCCGCCACTACTTATCCTTTGCCCTGGCGGTGGGGATATTCGGCATCCTCATGGGGAGCCTACTGGGGATAATAGCCACCGCCCTGGTCTCCAAGATCTACGCCGGGGCCATGGGCATTCCCTTCGTCCATTTCGGTCTCTATCCCCAAGTCTTCGTTTACGGTTTCCTCCTGGCCCTGGGATTCTGCGGCCTGGCCGGGCTTATCCCCGCCCGCCAGTCCGCCGCCGTGCACCCCACGGAGGCCCTGCGGGGCTCGGTGGACATCTCCCGGTACGGCAAGCCCACCTGGTTGGAGCGACTGCTGCCCTCCATCTCCCGGCTGCGCGTCTTCTGGAGGCTACCCCTGCGCAACGTGTTCCGCAACCGCAGGCGCACCGCCTTCACCGTGGTGGGGATCGTCTTCGCCATAGTGCTCATACTCATGAACCTGGGCATCAACGATACCGTGCACGCCAACATGGACCGGGCCTTCAACCACCTCTTCACCTTCGACATCGCCGTCCTCTTCCTGGAACCCCAGACCATGGTCACCCAGAGGAAGCTGGAGAACCTGCCCGGCGTGACCCTGGTGGAGCCCACCGCCGGCCACCCCTGCACCATAAAGGCCGGGGACAACGACGTGGAGAGCATCGTCATGGGAGTGCTCGCCGACACGGTGATGCGCGGTTTCCTGGACGAGGAGAACCGTCCCGTGAAGCTGTCTCCGGGTCACTGCCTCCTGAGCAGAAACTACCGCGACGAGCTGGAAGTGAGCGAAGGGGACGTGGTGACCATTTCCTCGTCCCGGCGCTCCCGGAATTTCATCATCTCCAGCTTCATCATGGAACCCCTGGGATCCTTCGTCTACGTGCCCGTGGACGAGGCACGCGAGCTGCTGGGTTACGGGACCCGTTCCTCGGCCTTCTACATCAAGCTGGATCCCGGCTACTACCGCCAGGTGCGCGACGAGCTATACGCCATGCCTAACGTGCTCACCCTGGTGGACCTCACCCAGATACACGCGGAGATCGAATCCTACATGGCCCTCATGTACATGGTCATCGCCGTGATGCTCATCTTCGGGATGGTCATGGCCTTTACCCTGGTCTTCAACACTTCGACCATCAATATCATGGAGAGGGAACAGGAGGTGGCCACCATGCTCACCCTGGGGGTTCCCCACTGGAAGGCCTCCCTGTCCCTGACCCTGGAGAACGTGATCATGGGTTTCCTGGGACTGTTTCCGGGTTTCATCGCCGCCCGCATCGTGATGGAGCAGGCCATGCGCCTCTACCAGAGCGACCTCTTCTCCTTCACCCCGGCGGTCTCCGCGTGGAGCTATCTCATAACCGCCGTCCTGGTCCTGGGGTTGATGATCCTCTCGGAATTCCCCTCCCTGCGCTTCATACGCAACCTCAACCTGGCCCAGTCCACCAAGCGCCGTTCCCTGTGAACCGCGGATCCCACCCGCGCGCAGGGCCTAATCCTCCTCGGCCTCATCGGCCAGCTCCTGGAGGTAGCATTCCCGGCAGTAGATGAAGCCGCCGTGAAGCCCCTCCACCACTCCCACGAAGAGCCACTCCCGGACCTCGAAGGCGTGTCCGCACCGGGTACAGAGGGATCCGGCCCTTACCTCGATGCCTAGCGTGCGCTCCTCCGCGCCGGGCTCCTCGACCGCCAGGGCGGGCTCCAGGCTGAGTACCCCCTCGGGTAGTTCATCCTCCGAGGGGCGGCAACCCTGGCAGTACAGGTACTCGCGCATCTCCTGGACCTCGGCGGCCAGGGAATATACCTTTTCCCCCGCCCGCAGCCTTCTGCCACATCCCTCGCAGACGCCGCCCCCGCTGACCAACCTGCCGCTGATGAACTCCCTCATGGCCTTCCCTCGTCTTCCGGCGCTCACCTTGTGGATAACCAAACCCCAGACCCCCGGGACATCTTGCCTTTCTTTAGACCCTCCTCGTTCTCCACTCGAAAAGGCGCCCGGGGAATACGGTCCTTTCTGGTACCGGCTTGTTGTTCCCATCACCGCCTTGCACACCACCATGTTAATACTCCCAACCGGGGAATTGGTACCGACCGCTTTCCGCTTTCCCGTGCTGATGCCTACCCAGTGGGGAGGAAGATCCCACAAGGTGAAGCTCTGGCCCGTAGCCCGCCCCTCGCGGACTAAAGGAACGTTACCGGCGATGGGGGTTCAACCATCGACAACCCTCACAGGTAGAGCGCACAAGCGGTCCTTGGTGTCAGGGGACAATTCACGGTTTCCGTGCCCCGCAAGACCGGTATTTTCATCGCCGGGGAAACTCCGTGACATCATCAAAATAACGACGCCACGTTTCTGTACCCCGCAAGACCGGTATTTTCATCGCCAGCGCGTCCTGCCTGGGATATCCAACCCCGGGGAACCCGATCATTTTTATTTGGGGCTTCCCGTCCACCCCTTCGTTGTCTCCCCCCGGAATGTCACCCCCAGGTCTTATATTCCTTAAAGGAGGTGTTTCTATGCCCCGGACCGGTTTCGCCGACCTGCCCCTGCACGGGGGCAAGGCGCCCCGCTGGCTTTTCGAGCGCATGGTGCGCCTCTCGGAAGGCATCCTGGAGTGGATGGTCGAGGAGCTTGGGCCGCGGGCGACCTTGGAACGCTTTTCCGACCCCTTCTGGTTCCAGGCCTTGGGTTGCGTGCTGGGGTTCGACTGGCACAGTTCCGGGGTCACCACCACCACCTGCGGAGCGGTCAAGGAGGCGCTGTGCCACCGCCATGACCTGGGCGTTTTCGCCGCGGGAGGGAAGGGGGCCGCCTCCCGGCGCACCCCCCTGGAGATAGAGGAGAAAGGAGAGCGGGCGGGACTGGGGGAGAGAATACCGGTCCTGGTCCACGCCAGCCGCATGGCGGCCAAGGTGGACAACAACGCCCTGCAGGACGGCTACCAGATATACCATCACTTCTTCCTCTTCACCGCGGAGGGGGAATGGGCCGTGGTGCAACAGGGAATGAACGGCGCCCGCGGATACGCCCGCCGCTACCACTGGGTCTCCTGGCGGGTGCGGGACTTCACCGAAGAACCTCACTCCGCCATATGCTCCCAGTCAATAGGCGGTGGGGTACTCAACCTGGTAGCGGCGGAGAGCCGGCCAACCCGGGACATCATGGGCCCCCTTTCCTCCCTCAAACCGGACCGCACGGTCCGGGAGCTGGAGCGCCTCCGCGCCCTGAGCCTTCCGCCCCGGCACAGCCTGCTGCTGCGGGACCTCCACCCGGAATCCATCCGCAAGGTGCTTTTGAGGACGTACGAAAGGCAGCCGGAGGACTTCGCCACCCTTCTGGAGATGCCCGGCGTGGGGGCCAAGACGCTCCGCGCCCTGGCCCTCATAGCCGAGCTGGTCTACGGGACCCCGGTGAGCTGGCGGGACCCCGCACGGTACAGCTTCGCCCACGGGGGAAAGGACGGCCACCCCTATCCCGTGGACCGGGAGACCTATGACCAATCCATCGCCTACCTGGACCGCGCCCTGCGCGCCTCCGGAGTGGAAAGGGGTGAGAGGGAAGCGGCGCGCAGGAGGCTGCACCGCTTATACCTTTCTCTCTCTCAGCGAGGCGATGATACGCCGCATCGCCCACCGTTGGAGCCGTTCCGACCTGCTCTCACTCAGTCGGACGAGGATAAGCCACCCCGGGGAAAGTGCCGCGGAGGACACGGTGTTCAAGAGGGAGGCACGGCCGTTTCCGGGGGTTATCCGCCCTGCGAGGAGGCCAGGAAGAGGGGGTGGGGGAAGCCCGCCGCCACCCAGGGAGGCGCCGGATGGCGGCAGGCCGCCTTTCCTTTTTGATTATCTCTCCGGGACATGCCCGTTCCACTCCCCGGATCCCGGTCCGTCGAGGGATGTAAGGTGGGGAGGCGGGTCAATTCAGGCCTCCAAATGGTTCTCCCTGACCTCGGTGCATGGCCGTCCTTTTTCCTTCCGGTTGTGGGCGGACCACCGTCCTGGTATATAATTGGTGCGGTTTTTGGAGCAAAGCGAGCAAAGAGGTGATCGCGGTTGAGTTCGGTGATCAAGAAGCGCCGCAAGAAGATGCGCAAGAAGAAGCACAAGAAGCTGCTCAAGA
>Ga0315298_1004032_pt1 | contig 22465 bp, 22 predicted proteins | sample WHS_1_MG_FD_203077 | JGI IMG/M metagenome (GOLD analysis project Ga0315298, IMG submission 203077) | Extremophilic microbial mat communities from Washburn Hot Springs, YNP, Wyoming, USA - WHS_1_MG | ecosystem: Environmental > Aquatic > Thermal springs > Hot (42-90C) | place: USA: Wyoming...
GACGTTAAGGAGATCCACCAGAGGATAATCGACAGCTTCAAAACAGGTAAGGGTCCAAGGATCCTTATAGTTACGGACATGCTAATCACCGGCTTCGACTCCCCCAACCTGTGGGTAATGTACCTGGATAAGCCTTTGAAGGAGCATAGGCTTCTGCAAGCAATAGCAAGGACTAACAGGCCTTTCTTGAACAAGAAGTTCGGCCTCATAGTCGACTACATCGGGGTTCTGGCCGAGCTCGAGAAAGCCTTCGAGGAGTTCGAGGCGGGCGACGCCAAGGACCTTAGGCTGGTCATCAGGGATTTGAGCAGGGAGAGGGAGGCTTTCGAGGAGCAGATCGGGAAAGCCCTAGGGCTCTTCGAGGGCGTTAAAAGGGAGGATACGAACGAGAGCCTGGAGGGTGCTCTGAACGTGCTCGTAGACCTTGAGAGGGCCAGGTTTTTCGAGGAGACGATGAGGGGCCTGATGAGATCATACGAGATGCTTTCAGGATATCCCTTCATCAGGGAACACTTGTTCGACTACACCTGGCTTTCGAAAGTGTACGTTGCCTATTATAAGCGGTTCAAGAAGATATATGTTGATGAGTTGAAGATAGAGGATATTTCGAGGAAAACCGTAAGCCTGATCCAGAAGACGGTAGATGTGAGTAGGATAGAGGAGGTCTGCCCGACGGTTACAATAGATGAAAGGTACATCGCGTTCCTCAGGAAAACGCCTCCAAAGACCGTCGGCGCGGCGGTAGACGTGATAACGAGCATCCAGCGCGAGTGCAGGAGCCACCCGACCTCGCCTTTCTTCATGAATTTGAGCAGGGACGTCGAAAGGGTCTACGAGGACCTTCGGAACAGGAAAATTGAGGTTGAGGAGGCGGTGAGAAAGGCTCAGAACTTCTCAGAGCAGATAGTCCGGTGGAAGATGGAAGAGGAGGAGGTGGGTAGAGAGAAATACCCCGTCTACGAGGCTTTGAAAAACGTTGTTCCCGACGTGGAGAGGCAGAGGGCGCTTCTCTTCACAGACAGGCTTCTAACCCATCTTGGCGATAGGAAGCTGCTTTTCAAAGGGTGGCAGCAACAGCGGGAAGTCAGGCGGGGAATCATGGCGGAGACAAGGCTCCTCCTTCTCTCAGAGTTCAAGGACCACAGGGACAAGGTAGACGCGTTGACCGAGAGGGTTTTTGAAGCGCTGGAGGGAGTAGAGTGGCCTCAGTAACCATCTTCGGGAAGAGGTTCAACGTCGTGGAGGAGAGGTCCGACAGGGACCAGGTGAGGCTCGAGGGCAGCAGGGTTTACGTGGCTACAGCAACCAGGCCGCCTAGCTCGCTGCTCAAGGAGTTTCTCGAGGGCCTTCTCTACTCCAAGCTCCTGAGGATTTATGACCGCATGGGGAGGAAGGTCGAGGTCTTCGGAAACCTGGACTTCGAGGTCTTGGAGAGGATTGACAGGAACAAGCGCAGGGTCGCGAAGATCAGGGGCAACAGGGTTTTGGTCAAGCTTAACGCCGTAGCGCTGCCCGAGATCGCTCTGAGGTACGTGGTGGCCCATGAGGTAGCCCATGTCCTCACTAAGAGACACACAAGGAGGTTCTGGAAGACCGTGGAGCTGATATGCCCGGACTTTAAAAGGGGTCAGGGGCTCCTTGAGAAATACGGCGATTTCATCAGCGGCGGGTTGATACGCGAAGCTTAATGCGGGGTATTAACACGTGCTGCTCTAGTCCAAATCGAACCATTGCGCAAAAAACTCATTGGCCGGTTGTCTTTGCGGAACCGCAGCTTTCCTTAAACTCGCAAACCGCACACTTCGCAGCTTTCTTCGTAGGTACCACATCCCTCTGTTGCTTCCAGAACGCAACGGCCCAGTCAAGCTCGTTGACAGTCTGCCCGATGTCAAATTTGTTGATGTAGATGTTGACTTTTGCGCCGCTGATTTTCATACTCGTCCTCCCCTCTCCCCTGCCTTTGAGCACATACAACGGGGCTTTCCTCAGCTCAGCGCTATCCGCCAGTCCGGGAGGTGCCATAACTAGAGCGTACCTCAGCCTATTGATGTCCCAGCCCATGAGGTGTAGTAGGTAGCAATACATTCTCGCTTGGACGTGGTGGTCCCTGAACGGGACCTGCCTGCTGGAGAACTTGTACTCGAACAGGAACAACGGTGACCTCAGACCGAAGAGCACAGCGTCCGCCACACCCACTATGGCGATGTCGCCGTGTTTCCCCAAGAGGAGCATCTCTCTGACAAGTACCGATTTCCCCGAAAGGATCTCGTGCAATATCTGCCTTCGCTTTGTCCTTATGGTGTCCTTCAGGAGAAGCTCGTGAGCCTCCCTGCCGACCTTCATCTCGGGCGTTTCCCCTTTACCATATGTCCGTTCCATCTCGACCTTCTTCTCGCAGTAGTATTGAGTGGCAATGTCGGAAACCGTAAGGAATTTGGCCTCAAAGCGCAAATCGCCTCGCTCCTTTCCCGCTATCTCCCTGAGTATCTCTTCGAAGCGTTCCTCGATGCGGTCTGGCTCGTCCATTTGCCCTCTAACAGGCACTTTTTGCGTTCTTATAAACTCCTTAACTAGTTCATTAACCATTCTGACTTTAAATCAAGAGTGGCGCGTGCGGAAAGCTTACGGCGCATCGGCCATGTTCAGTGAAGGCACATACAAGGAATTTAGCGCGCTAGGAAGGCCTCAACCCGAATTTCCTCTCAAGCCACTCGTACCTCCCTTTAAAATTGTAAAAGTCCTCAACGTCTTTAATCTTCAGAAGGGTTGCCTTATCCTTGAGCTCATGAAGCTCGCCCAAAAACTTCGACCGGGCCTCTTCGAGCTGCTCCTCTGTAGAAACCAAGAATATCTGTGATTCCCAGAGATCGTTGGCGTGCTTGAGCCTCAACAGGGCTGCCTCCAGACTGCCCTTCAGGTGGACCTCGAACACGTACTTCGGCCCGACCCTCGGAGGTCTGTGCCACACGACGTCGAACTCGTACCCCTCGTGCCTCCACCTCTTCTCGGGCTTGTAGCCTATTAGCTCGCCGAGCGCGTAGATCGCGTCAACTATTTCCTCATGCTTAAGCAGCTCCGAGGGCTTGGAGGGCGATTTGACAGGAGGCTTTAGGTAAATTTGCTGCAAGTAATCGATGACTTTCAGGTCCTTACCCTCCCGCATCCTCATAAACCCAGCCACGGCCTTCAAATCGTAACCCGTCAACTCGTTGAGTTTGGTTAGGGGCAGGTCTATCGCCACTACGTCCTCAAGGAAGAAGAGGTAGGGCCACGTCCTGCCGTCGACATCTTTACCCCAAACGCTCTCCGCCAACTGACCACTAGCTTCCAACTGCTCGCGCTCCTCTTCAAACGGGTACTTGAAAGACACCCTGCCGGCGTGGATGAACTTCCCAGCGTTGTAAAATAGTACGTAATCCCCTTCACCGATAGAGACCCAGCGGCCGCGAAGCGACCCCTTCAACGCCCACAGTTTGATTGGGCTCGTACCATAGCGTTTCTGAATTCTCTCCTTGAGAGAAGGGTCTCTGATTTCCAGCTCGTTAAAATTTACCCCGTCAACGACGCTTCTCTTGATGTTCTTGTACAGACCGGGCGCAAGAAAAACTTTCATTTCAATTGAATTGTTAGTGATGATCAAGTTATTAATTTTTAGCAGAAGTAGGTAAGGCTTTCCGGGCTAGCGCACGCCATCAACACCTTGGCCGCTTCAGGTCTAATAACGCGCGTTTCCGTAAACGAGTTCTCTATTCGAGGTCATCATTTACAACAATACCTAGGGCTTTCTTAACTAACTCCAGGTCGTGTTCAGTTACACCCATGACATGATCAACATTAGTAGGGTTCATAAGCGAATATCGTTCTTGAGTGTGATCCAGACCGATAGCATGACCGATCTCGTGTAAAAGTGCAGAGTGAATTGTGTCTTCGTCAAGAAAGGCTTCATCCTTTTGCACGACTATATATATTTTCTTAGATTTTGCGTCATAGAATCCCAAGATTCCATCGATATTGCCAATGACAATTCTTTTCAGCGTTTCATAGCCAATGAATTCTACCAGATGGTCATATCTATCCGAGAAAAATAAATTTAGCCCGATTCCTGCTTGTTGGAGTGCCGTGTTCCAGGCAGATATGGCTTTCCGCAATTGCTGCATGTGGGCCGAAGATTTTGTATAGAAAGTTACAGTACGCGGTGTCAAACCTAATCTTCGAAAAGCCAAGAGTCCTCCCCGAAGAATCTGCTGGGTACTACACCCCTGCGAATCTTCATCTCCATGAAGTACTCTTCGGGCCTTCGGTTCGGCGAATCGCTAATCCTAAGTGTTATCCGGTCCTCTAAGGGGAACCCACGGGCGTCTAGGTGCCACTTTCTTATTATTGGAAGCAAAAACTCAGTATCGGATTCGAGTTCAAGCATACTCAGGATCAGCATCTCCATTTCCGTTCTGAACACTTCGTCTTGGATAACGTAGATATCTTTAGGAATGTTGAGGGCGCGGAGGTTTTGGGATGCGGAAGCTAAAATCTTTTTATCCATTATGGACTCGGCGTCCTCCTTTATCCTCAGCTGCGTGCTCATCCTTAGAAGCTTGACGGCAGATCCACTCAAACGATTGGCGACGTAGATTTGTATTTCTTCACGTCGCCCCAACTTGTCCATAATCTCCGCAATTGAAGCTTCTTTCCAGCGGTCGAGAGGTTCGAGGAGCCTTAACTCCTCTTGCGACATAGGAATGATATAAGACCTCGGCCTGAAGATCCCCCGTTCGACATCGGCGTTGATAGTTGCGACGTCCTCCTCTAACCCTTTGATCCCGTCATCTATCTCCTTAAGCTTTGGAACATACGAATCGTACTCGTCCTTAATCTTTACAACACGCCGAGCGCAATCCTCATCGGTAACTCGAGCTTCGTTGAGCCGAGCTTCTAAGTCGACTATCTGTTTTAACCAGTGGGGCATATTAGTCAACTTTGGCTTAAACTCTGCAACCCTGCTTTGTTCTTCGCTGATTTGGTTGACATAACTCGCTTTGAGCCCCTCAATCGAGTTCGCGACTTCGCCCATAGCTTGGTAGATCTTGCTCTGGACCGTTTTCAGCATCGAGTCGAGGTGATGTTTCAAGCGTTCTCCGAAGCTGGCATACTCTACAGGAGTCCCAAATCGCAAGTGATCGAGTAGGACGATTTTGTAATGAACGCCGTCGGCCACCGCAATTATCTGGTCTAGGGGTGGCGGTGGCTCCTGTGAGAATCCGACGAAAGAGAGAACTCCAAGTATTCTGAGTATCTCAGGAATCCTAGCGACTGAGTGATCAACATCGCGAGGGACATAGAAAAACACGACGTCAAATGTTGGAGTCCCACAGATTTCTTTCAAAGCCATCAGTGTGTTGCCATTTGCGAGTTGGGTTTCAGCACCTTTTTGATCTTCGGTTTCCAAGTTTGTAGCTGGAAGCGTGAAAAGGCCAGTAATTGTTACAGGCATTATGCCTCTAAACCGACTCCTTACCAGCTGCCCGAGCATCAGAGCAGTGGAGAAACCCGTTCCGCCCACCGACGTTCCAACGAAGATTACATAAATTGCTACCGTCCCAACCTCTTCTGCCTTATCTCTGAGCCTCTGAAGAGCGGAGACAAATTTCGCTTTCTCGTGAAGAAAAATTTGTCGCATTCTAGACTTCCTGCTTTTGGCGGGCAATCCATCGTCAGGGTGGGAAACATAGATCTTCTGCTCGGGAGGAAGGTCGATGACGTTCACTTCGGGATCGGTTCCCACCGCGTACTCGAGTATGTTTTGAGACAGGCTGAGACCTCGATCCCGGCAGAAGGTACGTACCTCCTCTTCCGCACGGGCACCAGACGTCCCAACGTAAACTATAACCTTCAACACCGGACCCCTCTTCGCAGTAGATTCAGTCAGCATGGATCACCTCCCTCTTTCTTGTAAATTCCCTGTGTTGCAATACGATGTCATCCTGAACGTTCTGAATGTCCTTCGCAATCTTATCCAACTTTTCTTGCACCTGTTCGACTTCCCTTTTACGGATCTCGACACCTTTTATTGTCCTCTCACTTTGAGATCTGAGTGACCTCAACTCCCAGATGTCTTTTACAAAAAGGGAAGTGATGATGCTATCCACAAACAGAAAAACTGCAATCAACAGATGGTCAACAGCGATGCTGGCAAATGGCAGGATGACATGATAGCCCTGAACTGAAGTGGAAACCAAGTAAGCGAACAACGATGCTAGTTCTAAGACCAAGAAGGATACGGAATGGCGATTTCGTATGCCGCCAGTTTCCCAAAAAACTAACAGCGCTGCTAGTGAGTTAAAAATTATTAGTGCCACAAAAACAAGTTCAAGGGAGAATGCCACATTTATCGCATCTTTCAAACCGGCACTATTAATCGATAACCTATTTGCTTTCGTCAATAACTTTCACCTCCTTCAACATCTCCTTTAGCCCTCCAGCCGCCATCACTGGCTTCCGCATGATTTTCGATCATTGCAACCCTGTTCCTCTGCTTTGAATATGCCACTAAGGCAGTCTCAGCCAAGCACTTCGCGAGTTTATGAACAATTAAAGGCCGAAAACGAAGAGTACGGTACTCTTCAAAAAATTCGATGGTTAGGAGAATTTCTTGTGAGATAGGGTCGAAATCGAGGAAAATACGCAAATCTTCTCCAAGGATAAAATAATGCTTGTTAATTCCACCTTTAATTGCTAGAAAAGCCACATCACTCATTTTCTGAGAGAATTTAAATAGGGTCCACGGTTTCACGCGAAAAAGTTGGTAGAACAAACCGTAGTGCCTCCCACCATCCTTGCTCAGTCCGACGGACACTGTAGGATCTTCATCGTTTGGGTTAACCATAATCCTCGTTTCAACAAAATATTCATCCGAGAGGATGAACAATTTAGTGCTGGTTCTAATCTCCTCTTGCTTCACGTCCTTCTCACCTTAAATCTCTGCATATATTATTTTAAATTTCTATGCATCTAAACGTCTAACAATTTTCAATCTCCTAGAAAAACAAAGGAGGTTACTAACCTTTAAGAACATCAGTAATCAATTTGGTTAACTAAAGAGATCCTCCGGTTTATATTCTACCCCGAAGATCTACGTTTATCACAGTGCGCGCTTCGCGTATCTCTGAAGAGCCGCCTTATTTTTTGGCCAACTCTTCAAACTTCTTTCGCCAATATTTCTTTTGCGTTTGGTCAACATCTGGAAGAACAGCTCCGTGAATTTCTTCTGGAGGGATTTCTCCCTTTTCGGGGTCTACTTGGATCTGAATAAAGTAATCTGCTGCGATTAGATATCTCACGGGGAAGTTTTCAAGCTCCTCCCAAATTATGACCTCGCCCAATTTTTTAAAAAACCCTTGTAGCTCTGATGACATTTGAGGCGAAGTTATGACACGGAGTTTCAAACTATTCAGCTTGATAGCCTTCGCTAGAATACTTCTTAATACGTCGCCAACACCTTCGGATTCCCAAGTGTGACCCCGCCTTAAGATCAGGTAGATATCCTCGCCATTCTTTGTTAAACTTAAGAGGTACGCGAGGTGAACCGCCAACTCTGTAGCGTTGGCAAATTCGAACCTTGTGAATTCGAAGGGTTTATCCATAAGGCTCTTAATATCATATTTCAAGCTCTGTAACAGCATTTGTAAAAATTGAAGATGTTTGCAAAGTTTAAAAACATCAATTAGAATAGCACTATGAATCCTTAAGAAGATCTGAGGGCTAATTTTCTTATCTTTATCGAGAAACCCTAAGTCTTTAAGCTTACTTATATTAACGGACACGGCCCCCCTGCTAGTCTTTTTCCATCCAAGGTACCTGGCGCGCGTGCCTAAGCTGCATTCTTCGTTTTGCAGACTTTCTTGGAGGATAATCCCCATCAAATCCGCCTTTTTACCAAGTTTACCAGGTTTTTTACCTTTAAAAAGGTCCGGATACTCCTTGTAAAGAATGTCTTTGAATCTTTCAGCAACATCCCATTTGGGTTCGACATCAAATTCAGGTTCGTCGAAAAGAGAGATTTTGATCTCGAAGTTAGTTAGCTCTTTGAACAGGTCCTCTTTTTTTCCTGCTTCTCTTACGTGCATTGCTGTTGAAGAAAATAAGAAAACTGTATATAAATTATTGTTGGCATGCGCTATTTTTTATCATTAAGTAAGTTTCTTACTGTTTCTTAACTTTAGTAATTGCTGAAAAATTCTCATGGGTTAGTGTCTTTAAGGGAATCTACTATTTTAGTTATGAGGTCCGATAAATGGACAAAGTCAGAGGCGAGAAAGCCTCCCTATGTATTAAACTTCGATCCGTTTGCCCAGAGGGCTATGTCCGGCAAGGAGAAAGGTGGTTTGTTGGTCAATGCAAGGATCCAAAAAAGAAAGATTGCTCCAAATGTGATTTCCCTAGATGTGAATTCATGTAGGGGGCGGACCTCCTCCCTGGCTTGGGAGATTGCCCATATCTGTTGTACTAACGCTCCCACGAGCATCGTAGCGCGCGCTAGAAGGTGTTATGGACAAATTGGAATCAAGCGAACAAAAAGAGGGAGAGTTTGGATACTGTGACCTCCATGAAGAACCCATAGATGAAGAAACATATGAATGGAAAGGCTGCTGGAAATGTTTTTCATTTTCTAGAAGGCAAGAGCTTTCCTTACATTACTGTCTATGAAGCCAGTAAAGAACTGGAGCTTTCTAAGAGCACTGTTAGGAGATGGATTAAGAAGGGGAAATTAAAAGGCCGGTTATTTATACAGGGAAGATACACTGGATCTCTTCCTGCGCCTCCGACATACCATATTGAAAAAGGGAGCGTAGAAGCGCTAAAGAGTAAGAGACTAGCGCGCGCGTCCATGTGTTAAATATTCAGACATATCTCTATGAGAAACAAGAATGGGAGGAACTCTTAAACCTGAAGGATGAAAAAAGAAGGCGCGCGCTATGCTGCTAAGCATTGTGGCAGCAGATTGCTTAACAGAATGGCGAAAACTGTGAATGAGCAGAAATCTTGGCTAACTTAAGTTCTCCTGACTAAGACTTGCCTTAAAAAGAATAAATTTTTAGAATATTATGAAATCTAGTTGGAGATTACCGAGTTAAAATTACAATGTTTGCATCTTCGTCTTATTTTGGGCCCAAAGACTTACTATATATTCCTATATCATTCGGTGAAGCGTACCATATTTTTCTGCTACCTTGAGGTATATCATCCGACAATATCTCTCGATTAACCTCGTAGCTATCTGAGGAACCGTCCTCGCTGGATATGTGCGCAAACCATGAGTCATGTATTGGTGTCGGCACCTGGAAATCCAATCACATTAGAACTGGCAGCATCGATTATAGTTAAAGTTCCCGCATCGCTTAAAACTCGGGATTTAAATATTGGCCAAGGTATACAAAAAATATGCCACAGGATAACGGAAAATCAAAAATCATTCAAACATACATCGACGTATTTCATGCGATGCACGACGACGTGATTAAGGAGACCTTTCAAATGTCGGAGAAGGAAGCTGGGATACTGTTCGAGGTTATCAATACTTGGATTGACAGTATACTTTTGTTCAAAGATTACGATCCGAAGATGGTCGTACATAAGATTTCAGGGGTGATATTCGTATACCTGTGTAAAGCTGGTAATTGGATTGCTTATGAAATCCTCACAGGACACTACTTTGATGCGTTGAGAGATATCAGGTTTTTATTCGAGGGCAGTTTGCTTGCAATTCATTACGATTATTTTATTGATAATAAAATCTACGAAAAATGGGGTAGTCTTGGTACGCTCAGCTTGAAGGCAGAGGTGGTTGAGCTAGCTGAGAGGTTGAGAGAGAAAGTAAGGCGGTCAGAAGGGAAAGAGGGATCAGAGGGTCTTAAGCTCATGGTCAGAAAAGATGTTAAAAAATATGTCGGCAAATCAAAACTCGCAGAGGAGGAGAAGAAAAGATATATCGAGCTCTATTGTGAAATACTGGCGCAACCAGAGCTTTACTGGAGCTTAAGCAGAATAATCAAGGAATATTCAAAAGAATGGGAGCTGGGAGATCTTGAAGATGTTCTTAAGAGTGCTTGGGGGCGGCTCTCGCTCTACACGCATTTTTCAACAGAGTTCTTCAAACTGGCGTTAGAGAGACCGGAAGAGATCTCGGTTGAGTTCCACAACGAAGAGCTCTTGAAGATATGTTGCGACCTCTACATTACCACTGTCGATCTATTCTTTTCTACACTAATCCTCTCATTCCCGAAGATGAGCAGCTCACTGAAAGAAATCGCGAAGCGGTGGGAGGCGAACTTGAACATAAAGCTTGCCATAACGGAAAGAATCCTGAACACACTTGAAAAGGCGAGCAGTCAATAATCTATGCGTTGCAATTCCACTCTCGCCAACTTTTCACTTTTGGCCAATAGAGGTCTGAGTAAACTTTAAGCCTATTTGTCAAGCCTCGCAATTCGCTAGCGGTTGATAGGCGCTTTAAAAACCCTCAGTATAGCGCGCACATCAGGCCCAAGGTACTTGAATAGAAGTTTGTTTAGTCTCAGTCGTATTTCCCGTACAGGTAGAACCTCACGTCAAGATGCCTGTGGTGCAGCTCGCGTATTATCGACAAATACGTGCTCCATTCCTTGCTCTCGGAGTTCATGTACTCTATGAAATCATCGACCCTGACCTCGATCGGAGGCACTACCTCGCCCTTTGCCCTGTACATGCCCTTCTCAGTGTCCATCAGGTGCCTCCTAACCATCTCCCTGTCCTGGGGGTCATCCTTGGATAACAGTTTCTCCTCGGAGAGGCGCCTAATCTCTCCCTGCACCTCCTCTAAGTCTAAAACCTCTGGGGGCCAAATGACCCTTGTGCCACCGACCTCGCACCAACCTTCCTCAAAGGGACTTAGCCGTTCGTACCGCCTGAGCGTCCTCGCGCCCTTTACCCTCTTCCTCAGGTATCTGTAAGCACCGACAAGCATCCTGCTGCGCTCCCTGTCGAGGCTGATGAAAAGCCAAAAACGCTCGAACGGCGTGTAGAAGGCGGGTAGCTCGTAGTTCCTCTTGAGCTCGAGCGCAGTGTAAGCTATCGCGGGTACGTACTTTATTCCCTTGTACAGCATGAACTTGAGAACATCGTCTATCATCCCTCCGCTAATCACACCTGACTCATCACAGGCTCTCTCGAACTCCTCCACGACTGCCCAAGGGACACCCTCCGCCAGTATGATGTCTAAGTAATATTCTGTCAACCAGGCTCACCTACTCCTCAACAATATTTCCAACCTTCTCGAAGCTCTCAAGCTCCTCAGTGACATGTTATGCTACCTAATCGAATTCAACATAAAACCAGAACCTCGTGTCGGGGTACCTGCGGTGGATTTCTGTGGCCCTCCCCAGCAATAGCCCTAGCCTTCTTATGCGGTTATTAAGAAGACCAATCCATCGGTCAACAATTACCTCGATCGGTTTCCTTTTCTCCTCATCTGGCAGCCATTTGATGGCCAGTTCCACTATTCTTCTGTCCTCCTTGCTTTCTTTTGACAATAAATCTCCGCTTACAAGTATTTTTATCTCGTCCTGCACCTCCTTAACGTCCAAAACCTCGGACGGCCAGAAAGCCCTCTTGGCTATGTAGTTATCTACTTCATGGCATTTGGTCCTAACCCAAACCTTCACCTTCTGCCTCAATCGGTTATACATCTCCCTTATCTCGCCCTCCTCTGAAGGCCGAAGATCACGAGCAGTTTGTAAGATCGTCGCTATATTTTTCAAACCCTTCTGCCACATGACATCTGGTTCGCTTATGCCGTACTCGTGTTCATAAAATACCTGCTCGCCAAGGTTCCTTAACTCATTTTCAATGTCCGAACCACTCCCCCACTTGTAACAAATGGAAATGTAGTAGTCACCCATTCCCTCAATCTCTCACTATTACTTCAACTACCTCCACTTGAAGGTCAATCATACATCACATACATGTAGAACTTTACGTCAGGGTATTTGTGGTGTATAGCACGGATCACCTTCAAATACTCCCCCCAAGCCTTGCTTGTTCTGTTTACATTTCGTATTAATTCATCGACTCTAACATTCATTGGCTCTATTACTTCATCCTTTGCTCCAGTAGAAACCCTCTCTATATCGATTAAGTGCTTTTCGACGGCTTCTCTATCTCTAGAGTCGTCCTTTGATAACAAATTACCACCCTCAGTCAGGCGCCCTATCTCCTCCCGCACCTCCTCCAGGTCTAAGACCTCAGGGGGCCATACTACCCTAGTTACATTCCTCTCGCACCATCCCTCCTCAAAAGGCCTCAGCCTCTCATATCGCCTGAGCGTCCTCGCACTCTTGACCTTCTTCCTCAGATATCTATAAGCGCCGACTAACATCCTGCTCTGCTCCCTCGTCAAGCTGATGTAGAGCTCGTACGCTTTGTAATAGGTCGGCAGCTCGTAATTTCGCCTCAGCTCATATGCGGTATAAGCTATTGCGGGGATGTACTTTATACCCTTGTACAACATGAATTTGAGCTCTTCGCCTATAAGCCCGGGTGCACCTACCCTTTCGTAAATCTCATGACGGGCTCTCTCGAGCTCCTTATGATGCTCCGATTTCATCACATCCTCTAAGGCACCTTCCATCCACATCACTCTTAGGGCGTACTCTGTCAAACAGTTCACCTACCCACCGACAATCTCTTTAACTTCTTCTATGTTCTTAAGCTCCCCCCTTATGTATATCTCTAGAGGCGAGTTGGATTGCTCATATAACTCTATAGCACGACGTACGTAGTCTTTCATCCCTGGGCTGGTAATGTCGCCTCCGATGTAAAGCCTCACCTTGCTACCGTGTATCTTTGAGTATGTGAAGTAGTCCTCTACTTGTGTTGGGTCTGGTCCACTCTCACTTCCATGCTTACATTCTGTAAGCACCTCTTGCCCATATTGGTCTCGTGTTCTGAGATCGGGGAATCTATACGGTGCCTTCCCATCAGGGATTTTGATTTTTTCTTCCATCGAAATTAATTCCTCTCCTTTACCGATAAAGAGTTCCAACGCTTCTATTTCAAGCAGAGTGTGTTCAGGATCATTAGCAAGTTTGTCAAGCGCTCCCTCAGGAATCTCACCCGTCGTACTTACGAACTGTTTGTGTGGTTTACCATTGGAATCCACATACTCCACCGCCAGTAAATTTCTCAGTGTGATCTCGCGGTCCTCGTAATAGTAGTTCTTTATCTCGGGTGTGTACTCGAGCAGGGTCAAATCGTAGAAGGTGTTCCCGTCCTGTATTTTGAGTCGCGAGCAGTAAAGCCTCCCTTGGCTGTCCACGTTTGCTTGTATGCTGAGGACCTCGCCCCCGAGCAGGGGCATCTTCAGGTTGGCATAATCCTGCGAGCTGAGTTCGAAGGATGGCCCGTTGACGGGTATCCACTTAAGGTCCTCGACGCCCTCGACCAAAAGCCTATAGCCGCCCTCGCCCGAAACCAGCCTCACGCCAGCACCTCCGAGCTCGCTCGCGCTCATGCCTTCCATCTTGACGACGTAGAGCCCTAGGATCTCGCTGGCCGGGTGTTTCCTGAGGTTGTACTCCAAGCTCGTGCTCCAGAGGTGGTGCACCTCGCCGTCCTCGCCGACGTAGACCAGGCCGACGACAGCCCTCCCCGCTGCCAGCTCGCCCTTGAGCCTCTCGAATCCATCCTTGCCCAGAATCACCTCGAGAACCTCGCCAACCTTCTTCGTCTGCTGGCCAGGTTCGACCTCTATGAACCTGTCCCTGTTCCCCAGGTAGTAGGTTACGTCGCCCGGTATGTTCCTCGCCATGACGAGGTACGCGGTCCTCTTCCCATACTCGATACCCAGGAGCCTAACCGCCTCACCGCCTGCGCCGTCGTCGAAGTGCCTGAGGCGAAGGCCGATCACGTTGTAGTAGCGGATGCTACCTTCCTCCATGTCCACCAGGCTGAGCTTCCCCTCGTCCGTGAGCCTGAACGTGCAAGTTTTGCCGTCGACGTCCGTTAGCTCGAACTCCAGGTTCCAAAGAAAATGAAAACGGGATTCCAGATTACGGTGAAATCGACAGGCGAACATTAAAGGAATTGAGACAGTGCATCAACAAGGCATCCGTTATTTTCCAGCAGGGGGTTTTCTCCGACGAGGATATCGGTTGCATTTTAGGAGCACAGGTGGGAAAGTATTACAAACACGCATCGATGTTCGGTGAAAGGGCGTGGTTAAGAAAGGGTAGGCAGATAGATGTCGTCCTCTGGGATGAAGGCAATGGGTGGTACACCATCTTAGCCATACTCCCCCACTCCAGGAGCCTTTACGAATGCGCCAAAAATCCAATCCAATAGCACAGCGCACGCTTTCAATTGAAAGGAAACAGTTCCTTAAGGATATGCCTCCTCAAAATTCGTGACACTACAGAAAAAGTCTATTTTAGTACCAAAATTAAGAGATAAGGCCAATTTTTCCGGACAGTTAGACTTTACATAATTCGCATTCCCTCGGGAAATTTGGATTATCCCCCGATTCTCTCGCTCCGAGTAGCAAAGCGGACCTTAAAGCGAGATGGTAATAGCGCGCGCTGTTTGAAAATTGTTGAGGGTGACGAACAATATGTATCCGCCTAGGATTGGTGCAGTTACCCTTCCAACATATGTTGCTGAAGAGAAAAGGGAGATACGTTCTCCTCGCATAGTTGGAAATAGTTTACTTAAAATGAATAAGTGAGCCGCTGTAATTTATTTCTGTTGTCTGGTGCCGGTTCCAATTGAAACATCTCAAGTATTTTTGGTTGTCCTAAGGTTTGCTATTCCAGCATGATATTTCATTTACCATCTTCATTTGAAATGATAAGACGTTTTACCTCGTTCACAGCCTCATCTACAGACCCGGCTATTTTGTAGAGCCGGAATTCGCCGGGCCGCATGTACATATATCTCTTAAAGTTTTCAATGAGGGTTTTCCAGAACTCTCCAAAAAGGATTATGGGCCTTTCCTGGCCGGCGCGAATTCTGGACGCAGCCCAAGCCATGCCGAACTCAGATATTGTTCCAGTTCCTCCCCTAAAGACTATGTGGATATCGCTCAATATTAGCAACTGTTTCGTCCGTTCAAAATAGTCTGATGTCACGATTTCTTCATCGAAGTTGTTTTGGGGATCCCTTCCCTCGAAATGTGAATGAGGTATTTCTGGATAGTACGTTACTCCTACAACTTTTCCTCCAACTGATTTTGCGCCTTCTGTTGATGCCCTCATAACACCGGGTCCTCCGCCATTGTAGATCGTCAGACCCATTTGCGCTATATACTTAGCCGTCATGTAGGCGTCTACGTAAGTCTGGTCTCCCGGCTTAAAGTCGGCTCCACCCAAGAACGCTACTGACCTATACCTTTTCACAACGTTCACCTTATCGGAAATCATTAAAGTTCTTGGAATTTATTAATATTTATTAATCAATTAACTCTTATTTAGTCTTGTAGCACAGCATGGGAATTAGATGTTATGTTCTTCCATGTATGTTGGTGCGCTCACTTCCCATCCGCCCTTGGATTGGATGTAGTTCTCTAAGCTCAAGATTGATTCTTCTTCGCCGTGAGTCAAGAAAACATGCTTCGGCGGAGATTTGAAGTTGTTGATCCAGCGGTGCAGGTCGTCCATGCCTGCGTGGGCGGAAAAGGCATCGATCTTTTCTATCTTCATCCGCACTGGGTAGAACTGTCCGTGGATTCTGACGGGAGAAACACCGTCCAAAATCTGGCGTCCCAGCGTTCCTGCTGCTTGGTAACCCACAAATAGAAGCGTAGATTCCGGACGGGTTATGTTCATGGTTAGGTGATGTTTAATTCGTCCTCCCGTAATCATCCCCGAGCCGGCCATGATTATGGCTGACCCTTTTATCAGGTTGACCGCTTTGGACGCTTCAACAGATTCGACGAGCTTCAGCCCCGGAAACTCAAATGGGGATCGACCATCATTAAAGAGACCGAGTGTTTCTTTGTCAAGGTATTTCTTGCACCGTTCAAAGACTTTCGTGATTTCGACAGCCATGGGGCTGTCGAGAAAAGTTACAATATATGGGATCCTTTCCGCACTCGCTAAACGGTTAAAATGATACAGAAGTTCTTGGGCACGCTCAATGGCAAAGGTTGGGATGAGGAGATTTCCGCCTGCCTTTATCGTGTTGTTGACGATCTTGCAGAGTCGTTCATCGATGTCTTGGGGTTTTTCATGGTTGCGGTTTCCGTAGGTGGACTCCATGATCACGTAATCTGCTCGATCAAAAACAGTGGGATTGCCGAGAAGAGGCTTATCCCATTGACCAATATCCCCAGAGAAGACGATGTTTCGTGACCCACTCTCATCTTGAACGATGATCTCAATCATGGCTGAGCCAAGGATGTGACCAGCATCGTGGAAACAAACTTCGACTTGGTCATTCAACGGGAGATAGTCTTCGTAGGCAACGTCTTTTAGTAGATGAAAACACTTCTCGGCATCCTGAACTGTATACAAGGGGATTTCTGGGTAAGGTCCCTTTCGGCCTTCTTTATCATGGCGTTTTTTCTTGAACGCGGCATCTTCCTCCTGCATTCGAGCAGAATCCAAAATCACGATCGGAAACAGCTCTTTGGATGCAGGGGTCAGCAGGATGTCTCCGGCAAACCCTTCCTTGACAAGCTTAGGAATAAGCCCAGAGTGGTCTAAGTGAACATGGGTGAGGAGGAGATACTGGATCTGGTCTGCAGGAATGGGGAAGCTCCTCCAGTTTCTGTAGGAATAGTCACGCTCCTGAAACAGTCCGCAATCGACAAGAATCTTCAATCCGCCAGCTTCCAGAAAGTAGCTTGATCCTGTCACTTGACGCGTTGCACCCAAAAATTTTATTTTCATCAACTTCCTCACGTTGGTATTTTTTGCTTCCGGCCTTTTTAGCCTTTCGTTTCATTAGCGCGCGCTCATAATTTTCATCCTTTTCCTGCTAAATTCATACCACAGATCCCGAATCTGATGATAAAGCGTTTCAGTCAGAGAAATGAAACGGTATTTGATCCATTCTGTGGCTCTGGGACTACTTTAGTAGGAAACTACTTGAGAGGAATAGTTTAGGCGTTGACATACATCCCTTGGAAGTCTTTATGACGAAGGTTAAAACTACGAAAATTCCTGACTACGAACTGAAGAAATCGATGACCTTCTTGAAACCACAGAAAGGAGAGTTGACGCCTTTGTAGCGAAAAATCAGAAATGGAAAACATTTCTTGCTTTTACTGAAGAGCTGGTAAAACCCCTGAGGCTCTGAAGAGCGTCGAGGAAGGCAATCTTTCAGGTTTCTTTCCAACGTCATTCGACGTATCCCTCACGTCAAGTGGGCTCATCACGATGTTCGTATTCGGGTGGTACGCGTTTCGCGATATAACGGTGGGAGAGAGCGCTGAAATAGCTGCTGTCAAACCCTTCATGGGATACGTTCTGGAGAAGCTTAAAGAAGTATTAGGAGGTAAAGTGGATGCGGAGGTCATAAGAAGTTACAGGAAATGCTTCTTCGAGCACCCGGGAGCCTTTTTAGGCCATTTCTGAAGACGAGACAGCGCGTTCTCAGAAGCGTAATGCTCTGGTTCAAATATCATATGCTACGGTGGGTTATAGATGTTGATGATCTTTCCGATGTAATCCTCAGCGGTGACCAAATACGATGGGGAGCCACGTTGCTGTCCCCCTTGGTCCTCAGCCCCTCTTGCGTTACCTCCACGATTCTCGCAACGATGAGGGCATCTCTTCCTGGCGCTCTGTATAATATTATGTCGCCAACCTTAAGCTGTTCAAAGGGGAAATCAACATAGGAGACGGTAGCGCCCTCCTTGATAGTCGGCTCCATGCTCGAATCAATAACTACTACGAACTTCTCTCCTCTAACCATGGGGGAAAGGTACGGAATGGGCACGAGGTACCCTATCGTTACAACGGCAACAGCGGTCAGAACCACGGTCAAGATCCAGAACTTTATACTTTTGATGACGCGCCTCATGCTTTTTGATCCATGTTAGCGCGTGAATATTAGGTTTTTCAGCGTGTGTGATAGTGCTAGAAAAGGCTCTCGGCCGCGCGCTAATTGTTAGTGACGGTCAAAGTTGTTAAATTTTAGCAGAAGCGGATAAAGTCTTCAGGGGTAGGGGAGCGTTTCGTCTCCGAAGATCGGGTCAGCTTCATTAAAGTAATTCGACTTTTATCGAAGAGATCGTTTAACGCTCCTTTAAAAACTCCGTTTTGCTCGATAGAGCCCCAAGCATATTCGCGCGCTAGAGTACAAGGGGTTGTTGAAAAATATAAGACATGGGCTAACCAGCTCTTTGAAGCCCTACTAGAATAAAACACACGTGATTGCAAAAACACCATACTCTAGCGTATTCCATCCAACTAGTCTCCCGTTGAATATTAACTCACAGCGCGCGCGAAACATTTAAATTCTGATATATTAAAACCTTTAAAAGTGAGACATGTGACGCAGAAAACTCTTGCATACGCAAGCGTCACGAAGGAGCTTTCGAAAAAATGTGGCGAAAAATTTGTGGTTGAAGCCCACTACGCAGCGAAGAAAGGCGTCGAAAACGTTGCAAACCTTTTAGGCGGCTGTGGGGCCGGACGCTTATACTGTGCGATAGAGCCTGACGGCGACATTAAACCATGCGTGTTCTTCCCAACAAACAAAGACACCGTTTTAGGCAACGTGTTGAGGGATAATTTTGAAGAAACATGGGGCACCGACCCGCTACTTTGGAAGCTTCGCATAAGAGAGGATATGGAAACCTACGTTGTAAACGGCGAAGAAGTCGGTTGTGGAAAATGCCCAGATAAATACATATGTGGAGGGTGCCGTGCAAGAGCTTACAGCTACTTCAACGTAAACATGAAGGCGCCTGACATCGGGCGCATTCGCAATAAACTTCTATGGGAAAAAGTTACGAATAAACGATGATAGCAGTTCTGCTGTTACTTCAAAAGGAGATATTAGATGCAACATTATGTTCAAGGAATGGCCAGCATTTTCATACCTGTTTATGAGGGGTCAGATCTTTTAGCCGAGCTTCTAGAAACTTTAACAAATGATACATATGAGAAGAAAGAGATCACTGTTATAATCGACAACCCTAATATGAAATCGGTGGAGGTTGTAGAGAAATATCGGGACAAAGTGATCTTCATCCTTAATAACTGCAGAATTGGAAAAGTGAATGCCCTAAATAACGCCGTAAAAACCTCTAAGGGTGAAATTTTAGTTTTCCTCGACTCAGACGTTAAAATTGGAAATTCAAGCTTTTTAGACGATATAACAAGAGAAATGGATGGATTTGATATCCTCGACGTGAAAAAAGGAATTGTAAGAGACTCTTTCATAGCAAGGATGGTTAACTATGAATATCTCAGCTTTAACTTTGCAAATTACCTGCATTCGAAGATTGTGAAGAGATGCTTTGGCATTAACGGAGCCGCTTTCGCCATAAAAAGAGAAACCTTTGAAGAGGTTGAAGGCTTCTCAAAAGAAGTTTCAGAGGATTTAGACATAGCGGTTAAAACTCTTTTAAAGAATAAAAAGTTCAAATACACCGAAAAAGTTGAAGTCTACACAAGGGCTCCCTCAAGTTGGAGAAGGTGGCTTTCTCAAAGAAAAAGATGGGGAATAGGTGCCGGTTTATGGCTTAAGCACCGCTGGAGAGAACTACTTAAATACGCGAAGAAATACCCGCATGTTATTGTGCCAAGCATCCTCATTCTATTTCCAACGTTAATTCCAATGCTCCTCAACCTCGTCCTCTCTAACTTCTTAGGCTACAAAATTCTAGACCTCGCTTTAATGCTCTTAGCGACAAAGTTCAACTTCTTAATCCCACTTTTGTTTTCAATCTCAATGGTAATGGTTCTAATCACAAGCATATTGAACTTCTTCGTAAGCTTCCTAATTTTTTCCCTCCTCTTCTACGCTGCATCCAAAAAGCTAAAACTGCACTTCAACATTTTAGAATTCCTAATCTATTACTTTTTCTACCAACCACTAGCCTTCTTCATGCTAATAGTGGGCCTAATCACGCCGTTCTTATATTCAAATTATAACCTGGACTGGAAAATCTAATCCGTTTATCAAGCGCGCGCTTCGTTTTTAAACAGCGCCGCCCCAGAGGGGTGAAAGCATGAACGCGCCCGAGCTGCTCTTCCTGCTCGCGTGGCTCTTTGGCCTCGTGGTCGCAGCCATAGTAATTGTGTACATCGCGCTGTCGCGTGTAAGGAAGTGAGCACAGCTGAGCTGCAGAGAGTGGCTCATAGGGCTAGCTTCCGCGCGCTTAGGGTGCGCGGAAGGGAACAGTATTCTAGCTGAAGACTTGGTGATGGACTTTAAATCGCATCCTGCAGAAACAGGTCCCGTAACTATAAGATGGCGCGCGCGGAGCGCCATCTGACCGGTACGTCAGCCCGAGGCTTACAGAGGCGACGAACGGCACCGCCGTCTGGACATTTGCAAAAGGCACCAGTTCGTCGAACGTTACGGTCACTCTATCCGAGGAGCACGCGGTCAGTCCGTAAAGGCGGTGCGCGCTAGCACATAGGGGATATGGGGTTGCCAGAAGAGCCTCAATTGTTTTTCTCTCCTTCTCTCCAGCGAAGCTGTCTGGGGCTATTACACTTGATGCCATAAGGGGATTATTAGGAAAAATGGAGTTGATTCTTCTTAAAAGGGTTGATGAAGCGTTACAAGAGCTTGGCAGCTATTATAGTGTCGATGTTCCACGTTTAAAAGTTGGAATGCCTACGAGGTATCGCAGTAAAGTTGGATGCTATGTTTCAAAAACTAAAACTATCTGTGTTGTGAACCAAGAAAAACTTGGAGATCCTTTTGTTATTCTCCATGAATTCTATCATCATCTCCGAACACGATGGAAAGCGTAGGAGAACAGAAAAGAACGCTAATAAATTTGCGCTGGAATTTATCGAGGCGTTTAAAAAAACAGTGAATAGGCTTTATAAGCCTATGCTGTTGATTACGCCGCCTGAGTTGCCGTCGATGACGAGAATTATCTTCCTTCCCTTGTGGTCGTATTGAGCGAACCATATTGGCGCGTAAAGCAGCTCAGTTTCTGTAACATCGACATCTGTGTGAAGTTGCTGGATTATGTGATACTGGGCGTGCGCCTTCTCTGACTGTAATTGGTCTGCAAGGGCTTTCGCCTGATATTTAGCTGCTTCTTCGCCTACGTCTCCGTTCAGGATTTTTATGCCTTTTGGAATTTTGGAAACGTCAAATAACATCCTTTCATGTAAATCGAATTGATAGCTTTTTGGCTGATACTCGTTAAACGCTTTGACAGCCACAATAGCTAAGTTGTAATTGTTGCTCATTTGATATGCCCTTTGCGCACCCGCTTGGCCGGGTCCCATCATTGTGCCAAGCATGGCCCCAGCAAGTAAAGGACCAGCCATGCCCGCTCTGCGCCTTCTGCCGCTCATGGCGGAGCCCATAACGCCAAAAAGAGCAGCGGTAGTCGCAATTTCTCCAACCTGAACTGCAACATCGCTAGCGACAATTGAAGTTCTCGCCGAAACTGAGACAATCCAGTATGGAACATAGCTTAAATTCAGCTCCTCAAGCTTTGAGTCTTCGTGAAGATGCCTGTGCAACAGCCCTCTGTCCATTAAACTACGAATCTCAGCTACTACCTTGTCTTGTTCTGCCAGTTTAAGCGGCAGCATTGTTTGCTTATTTATGCTTTTCCAACCATCGCCTCCTAATATTACGGCGGTTCCACAGTACTCGCAACTTATAACCATCTCACCAAATTTTGGCGAAATTGGGGCGCCGCAGTTGGGGCACTTAAGCGACTTAGCCTCCAAAGAAGCTATGACGGGCGTTGATGAAGCTTGCGACGCGGAAAGAGCGGAAATCCTAGCTCCGCACTTCATACAGAACACTGCATCATCTGGAAGCTGCGCACCACATTTAGGACAATACAAAGCTATCACACCTTTTACTTCAATAACAATCGACTGCCAACAGAGCATATATAAAGAAATTGTTGAGCGCGCGCTAAAATTCTATTAAGACCTGAGGGCATACGCAAAGGGAGGTTTGGCCACTTAAACCTCGATCCCTTAAATCTCTTGACCTATGATGGAAGGGAGAGGTCTCGTCAGCAGCGTAAACAAGAACGTTAGTGTCAAAGGACCTCAGCCGCTCGTGCGATCTCAGCGTCTTTGCATCCTTGACCCGCGAATGTGGCCAAGCGGGCGCTACAAACTGGAGAAGGATGTGAGTCACACCCATGTACGTTTGATCTCTTTCATCATGTTAAAATGAGGGTCATCGGAAAGCACTTTTGCCTCCCTCTTAACCGCGATTGAGGCTATTATGCAGTCGCCCATCGGGATGTCCCTGTACCGGCATTTGAGTAACCCTG
>Ga0315298_1004036_pt1 | contig 22450 bp, 19 predicted proteins | sample WHS_1_MG_FD_203077 | JGI IMG/M metagenome (GOLD analysis project Ga0315298, IMG submission 203077) | Extremophilic microbial mat communities from Washburn Hot Springs, YNP, Wyoming, USA - WHS_1_MG | ecosystem: Environmental > Aquatic > Thermal springs > Hot (42-90C) | place: USA: Wyoming...
CAGGAAAGTCTAACACAGTATCGGTACTACTTGACAATATAGTTAATTTAAAAGGAACTGTTGTTGTGTTTGATTTTCACGGAGAGTATACAAGAGCTGAATTTAGAAGAGATGGAAAAAATGTTGTGAATGTTATAAAACCTCTCGTTGACCCAACTACCCTTGATAAAAAAGATTTTGCAAAGCTAATAGGAATTAGAGAAAATGCAACTACTCAGTATAGATATTTTAAATATGCAGTTGATAAAGTATTAAGAGACTTAAAAGATGAAAAAGGCGATGATTGGAGAAGGTTTGTAGAGACTGAAAGTTTTTTTGACAGATTGATTGGTGAGCTTGAAAGTTGGACGGATGAAGAAAAATCATCTCCATTTAAAGGTAAAATCAGAGAAGAATCTCTTTATGAAGTTATAAATAAAATTGAAGATACAATGGTAGATCTAAGCCATATAATAAAAATTGGCGCAAAAGACCTTATAGAAAATATAAGACCGGGTATGGTAAATGTCTTTGACTTTTCAGAAGTTGATGAAGAAGTAGCAGATGCCCTTGCATCTAACATTTTAAAGCATTCTTTAATAGAAAGAAAAAAAGCAGTAAGAGGAAGTGATAGTAAAATTCCAAACCCAATTTTAATCGTTGTTGAAGAAGCCCATATTCTTGCAGGTGTTAAATCCGATACAGACTCTAAATATTGGATGACAAGAATAGCAAGAGAAGGTAGAAAGTTTGGACTTGGATTATGCGTTGTTACACAAAGACCAAAAGGTTTAGATAAAGAAATTTTATCTCAGATGAACAACATGATAATACTAAAACTTGTTGAACCAGAAGACCAAAAGCATGTTCAAAGTGCAAGTGAATCATTATCCTCTGAGCTAATGGAATACCTGCCATCTCTTAACCCAGGAGAAGCTATAATTCTTGGAAATATGACAAAAATTCCACTACTGATTAAAATCGACAAAGCTAAAGGAAAAATACAAGGTAATGATATACCGGTTGTTGATAAATGGCTTGGCTCAGAAGAAAAGGTAAGTAAGTTAGAAGATTTAAAGGACTTTTAAAATGTTTAGAGATAGAGAAGAGGCGGGAAAATTACTTGGTGAGCTTTTAAAGAAATATAACATTGATAGGGGAAATACTGTTATTTTAGCCATTCCAAGAGGGGGCGTTCCGGTTGCTTATGAAGTATCTAAAAAGCTTGGGATACCATTTTCGTTGGTTATTACTAAGAAATTAGCTCCTCTTAGAGAGCCTGAAGCGGCATTTGGAGCAATTGCACCGGACTCAAGTCAAGTAATAGATGAAGTCTATATGAAATATATGGGAGTATCCTCTTCAGAGCTTGAAATTGTAAGAGAAAATGCATTAAAAGAGATAAAAAACAGAATTATAAAATATCTAAATGGAAAAGAGCTAAACTTAGAAGGTAAAGATGTTATTATAATTGATGATGGAATAGCTACAGGATATACAGCAATAGCTGCAGCGATGTACGTAAAAAATAAAGGTGCTAACAATGTATACCTTGCTATTCCGGTTTGTCCAACAGATAGCATTCCAAGAGTAAAGAAATATTTTGATGATGTATTTTGCTATGAAAAATCAGATTCTCCATTTTTTGCAGTAGGTGCATTTTATGAAGATTTCCATCAGGTAAGCGACCAAGAGATGTTTTTTATCATTGAAGAAGCCAAAAAGGATGGATTATTTTATATTCAAAATACGTTGGGATAAGAAATTAGCAAATTGTATTAGAATTTTAAAAAGGCGATCCTTCAGATCGACGTTCTCAGGATGACAGTTAAAAGTTGGTTGTTAAATATCAGATAAAAGATAACTTTATTTGTTATTCTGAGCGTAGCGAAGAATCTCCTACTTTTTGAATATTTCACCCAGCGTTTAACAGGCATACTGATTATTTTATACTTAAAAATTTTTTAAAGGAGGTGAAAGATGAAAAGGTTATCATTTCTAGTAGCAGCTGGGTTATTGCTTGGTTGTACAACAACGCAAACAGTTCAAGTACCACAAGAAAAAGAGCCAAAGATAAAAGAAATTGGTGAAGCAACATCTATGAAGCTGCTTAAAACGTTAAAAGGTGAGCTTTTAAATGCAATGCAACAAGGCGGAACAGACCAAGCTGTAGAGGTTTGTTCTAAAAAAGCTATGACTTTGACAAAGCAAATAGAAAATGAAACAGGTTATAGCATAAAAAGAACTACTTTTAAATACAGAAACCCGGCTAACAAACCGGATAAATATGAAGAAGAAGCATTGAAGTACTTTGAAGAAGCAATCAAATCGGGTAAAATGCCGGCTTACTATGTTCAGGCTATAAAAGAAGATAATAAAGTAGTTTACAGGTACTACAAACCTTTAAAAGTAGAAGATCTGTGCTTAACATGTCATGGCGACCCGTCATTAATGGACCCAAACCTTGTTAAAAAGATTAAGACTTTATATCCTACAGATATGGCTATGGGTTACAAAGAGGGAGACTTTAGAGGCGTTGTGAGAGTTTCTATTCCTGAGGATAAATTAAAGTAAAATAAAGAAAAAGGGGGCTTTAAAGCCCCTTTCAAAAATTTATATTACTCTTCTATAACTTCCGTTACTAATGCACCGGATGGGCATTCTTCTGTAACTTCTAATACTCTTTGAGCTAATTCGCCTTCGATGATAGCACCATCACCACCAACTTCAGCTTTGACTTGTGCAATTCCATCTCCAGAGTCTTCATAAACTTCTGGAACTTCGTCATAGCAGAGTGCGCAAGCTGTGCAAAGATCTTTGTCTACTTGAACTTTTACCTTCATAACATACCTCCTGTAGATTTTTAATGAAGTAGCTTTAATAGTATAGCTTATTATATATAAATTTTCAAATAAAACAAGGTTATAAATCTGACCAAAATCACAGCAAATATATATCAAAAAAGCAGACAAATGAAAGTAAGTTTAATCACAGATACCAAAATCCATAAATCTCCACCTGTGATATAATTTTATGAATTTTTGATAGATTAAATACTTAAATTTATAAGCCCCCGTCAAGGAGTGAGGTCATGACAAAAAGAATAATAGAATTTACAGATGTTACACTTAGAGATGGTCAACAAAGCTTACTTGCTACAAGAGTTAGAACAGATGACTTACTTCCGGCATTAGAAAAATTAGATGATGCTGGTTTTTGGTCGTTAGAAGTATGGGGTGGTGCAACTTTTGACGTTTGCTTAAGATATTTAAAAGAAGACTCTTGGGATAGACTTAAAAAGTTTAAACAAGCGGCAAAAAATACTAAGCTTGAGATGCTACTGAGAGGTCAAAATTTAGTAGGTTATAGACATTATCCGGATGATGTAGTAGAAGCATTTGTTAAAAAGGCCGCTGAAAATGGGATAGATGTTTTCAGAATTTTTGATGCTTTAAACGATGTAAGAAATATGGAAGTAGCTATCTCTGTTGCAAAAGAATGCGGAAAAATAGTAAAAGGCGTTCTTTCTTATACAATAAGCCCAATTCATACAGTAGATTATTATATTAACGTTGCAAGACAGCTTAGAGATTTAGGTGTAGATATTATTAGCATAAAAGACCAAGCCGGAATACTATCTCCTAAAATTGCCTTTGAATTGGTTTCAAGACTAAAAGAAGAAATAAAACTTCCTGTCCATGTTCATGCACAATCAACCGCAGCATTGGCAGAAATGACGCTTTTAAAATCAGTAGAAGCCGGAGCAGACATTATCGACACAGATGTTTCTACATGGTCTTGGCTTACAGCCCATCCCCCTTGTGAGACGATGGTATACACATTAAAAGAGTTTGGCTATGAAGTTAAAGTTGATGTAGACATTGTTTTAGAAGTAGCAGAGTACTTAAAAGAAGTAAGAAAAAAATATGCTAAATACGATACAGCTGATAAATGGCCGGATACACAAGTATTAATACACCAAATCCCCGGCGGAATGATGTCAAACTTTATAAATCAGCTTAAAGAAAATAATGCACTTGATAAACTTGACGAAGTTAAGAAAGAGGTTGCATTAGTAAGAGAAGACCTTGGATATCCACCGCTTGTAACACCAACAAGTCAGATAGTAGGAACACAAGCACTTTTAAACGTATTACAAGGAGAAAGATATAAAGTTGTTACGAAAGAGACAAAAGACTATGTGAAAGGTCTTTATGGAAGACCCCCGGCACCGATAAAACCAGATGTTATGAAGAAAATAATCGGAGATGAAACACCAATCCAAGTAAGACCTGCAGACTTATTAGAACCAGAGCTTGATAAGTGTACGCAAAAAGCTTACGAGAATGGTGCAAGAAATGAAGAAGACGTTCTTTCTTACTGCCTATTCCCACAGGTAGCCATAGAGTTTTTCCAATGGAGAGAAAAATTTGAAAAAGGCGAAGCTCTTCCACCAGAAATAGAAGAAATCAAGGCTGAAGAGGCTAAAAACTTAGCACCGATAGAGTTTAATATCACAGTACACGGCGAACAGTACCATGTAAGAATTGCAGGGGTTGGTAGTCCAGTAGAAAATAGAAGACCATACTTTATCAGAATAGATGGAAGGTTGGAAGAAGTGATTGTCCAACCGATAACGGTCATCGAGGTTGGTGCTACAGCAGAAACTTTGCCATTGCCAGAAGGTGGTAAAGCAGTTTTCGGAAGACCAAAAGCTGTAGGTATTGGAGATGTAAGTTCTCCAATGCCCGGCAAGGTAGTATCTATAAAAGTCAACGTAGGAGACAGGGTTAAAAAAGGAGATGTATTGCTTACAGTAGAAGCTATGAAAATGGAAAATGAAATCCATTCACCAATAGATGGAACAGTAAGCGAAATATTTGTTAAAGTTGGAGATAATGTAAATCCTGACGAATGTTTAGTAAGAGTCTCTCCAGAATAATAAATGAAAAAAATTTTCCTGAGCGTTGGCGAAATTTCAGGAGACAATTACGCTTCTGAGCTTGCAAAATATTTAAAAGAATATGAGCTTATAGGAATAACAGGTCCAAAAATGAGGGCAGTCGGTGTAAAGCCGATTGCCAACCTTGAAGATATATCCGTTGTAGGTCTAACAGAGGCTCTTAGTAAATACAAAAAAATCAAAGAAGTATTCAAACAATCAGTCCAAGCTTTAAAATCAGGCGTTGACCTGTTAATCGTCGTAGATTTCCCCGGGTTTAACATAAAACTTTTAAAAGAAGCAAAAAAGCTTGGAATAAAGACCGTGTATTTTATCTCTCCTCAGGTTTGGGCTTGGGGAAGTGGCAGAGTTAAAGAAATAGTAGAAAATACAGATTTATTAATATCTATCCTACCTTTTGAAGAAGAAATTTATAAACCCTACGTATCAGATGAATTCAAATTTGCCTATGTAGGACATCCGCTTTTAGACATAATCAAAGTCTATGAAAATGAAGATAGCTTTAAGCAGAAATTAAACATTCCAAAGAATAAGAGAATCATAGGACTTCTTGCAGGCAGTAGAGAAAGCGAAGTAAATGTAATCCTCCCGATATTAATAGAAGCAGCAAGACTGCTAACAAAAACATTCGACGACCTGCATTTTGTAATTCCGGCCACTGTCAACATGGTTGATATGGTGTTAGAAAAAGTTGACTTTAGCCTTCCTATAACCGTGATCACATCCAACCTATCAGATAAAAACCTTCCTAAGTTTGAAAACCCGTCATATGAAGTAATGAAAAATGCAGTTTTTTCAATAATCACATCAGGAACGGCAACCTTAGAAGCTGCTATTATTGGAAATCCATTTATCATTGTTTATAAGGTAAGTCCGATTACTTACTTTATTGGTAAAAAACTTGTAAAGATTAATTATTTAGGACTTCCTAACATAATAGCCGGTAATGAAATTGTACCGGAGCTTTTACAGGATAGATGTAACCCTCTTGATATTGCTAATAAGACTCTTGAATTTTTGACAGATAAAAATTTTTACGAAACCCAAAAGAGATATTTAGAAATGGTCAGAAAATCTCTTGGAGAAAAAGGAGCTATAGAAAGGGCTTCAAATCTTATTCGCACACTACTTGAGAAAGGTCAAGTATAAAAACATTTTCTTGATTTTCGTATTTATAATTAATGCTTATTTTATGTAAATCTAAAATAAATTTTGTTATATACAAGCCAAGTCCTAAGCCTGATTGATTTTTCAGTGTCGTTTCTTTTATAAATGGTTCAAAAATCATGTCTATATCAATAGATGGCTTTTTTCCTTTATTTCTAAATTCAATCTTTTTATTTTCAACAACTATTTTAACTTTACCATCCTCGCTAAATTTTAAGCCATTATCAATAAGATTCTTTAAGGCTATCGGAAAGATGTTGTTGTCTGCTTTTATTTTTATACTTTCTTTTAAGTCAATGATAACGTTGTTTTTATCTTCTGAAAGAAGCAGAGAAATTCCTGAGTTTATAAGGTTTTCCAATGAATGGCATTCTAATTTAAGTTCAAGGTTTTTTGTTGCAAGCTTTTCCATCATCAAAAGCTGATTTACCAAAAATTCTAATCTGTTGAATATCTTTTCAAAATGCTGTTTTCCTTTTTCATCTTCGAGAAGTTCTATTGCGATTTTCCCTTTTGTTATTGGTGTTTTAAGCTCATGGGCTATATTTCTTAAAAACCATTTTCTAACCTCTTCATTCTTTTTTAGTGACTTTATAGCCTCGTTAAATTCTTTTGCTATAAAACCGATTTCATCATTACTTGATATTTCAACGCTTATATCAAGATTACCGGCCTTTAAAAGTTTTATCTTTTCTCTTAAAATTTTAAGGGGGTAGAAAGACCTGATAATTCCTACATAGAGTATTAGCATAAGAATGTTAAAAAATATCCATGCAACTATTACAAAACGATGAAGTTCAAACTCATCGCTTTTCTCTACAAGATAGCTGATGCCAAACCTATTTATAAGAAGATACTTATTTCCTTCATATACTAAAAGGACAATTTTAACTGTTAAAAAATCTCTTTCCATTAAGATTTTGCTGTTTGTATATATTTTATAAATAGCTTCCGGGTCTTCTATGACTTTATAGTTTGTTTCAAATTTTTGGGGAAAGTTAGTACCTTCCGAAGATACTGTCAACAATGCTTTTCTGATAAAATCTCTTAACTCTTTTTCTTGTGCATTTTTATACAGAAAGTAAAAAAAGACCGATGATAAAAGTATGATTAATAAAAAAGCCAAGCTAATTTTAAAGAGTATTGAGTTTCGCTCAACATTCAAATTTATAGCCAAAACCTCTTACAGATATGATATATTTTGGATTTTTTGGGTCATCACCTATCTTTTTTCTGATTCTTCCAATTATAACATCAACAGTTCTATCTATACTGTCATAGTTTAAATAGATTGAATTATCTAATATATAATCTCTCGTTAAGACTCTGCCTTTATTTTTTATAAGCATGGATAAAAGCTCATACTCTGCTGAAGTTAGATTTAAAGGTTCTCCATTTTTCTTAATTGTATAACCTTCCTCATCAAGTTCAAACTCACCGCACTTAATTACTTTTTCAACTGCTTTATTTTTTCTTCTTAAAACAGCCTGGATTCTTGCAACTAATTCTCTTGGGTTATACGGCTTAGCTAAATAGTCATCTGCTCCTATTTCAAGTGCAAGTATTTTGTCTGTATCATCACTTCTTGCCGAGGATATGATGATGGGAATGTTTCCTTCTTTTGCTAACATTTTACATATATCTATGCCATCAATATCTGGAAGTGTTAAATCAAGGATCATTAGGTCATAATTTTGGTTCTTCTTAAGATCTTCAAGTGCTTTTTTAGGATGTTCAAAATTTTTTACAGATATATTAAACTTTGCTAAATATTGAGTTAAAAGCTCTGCTAATTCTTTGTCATCTTCTATCATTATTACATTTATCATTTTTAGCCTGCCTCTTATAAAAATAAAAAAGGGGAAGGTCATTAGCGACCTTCCCAAATAATGGAGGGGAGGAGGTTAAGCCATGAGGAGGGCTAAAACACATCTATCAGTGGTTCATCATCATTTCTTGCATTTTTTCCATTTTTTCTTTCATATGATTTATAAATTTTTGTCTTTGCTCATCATTTAAAACGTTAAACATTTTTTCTAAGTATTTAGCTCTAATTTCAGACATTTTTTTTGCGTTTTCTAACATAGTTTTTTGGAAAACTTCTTTATCAAATTTTCCGCTTTTCGTTGCTTCTAATAAACAGTTTTTATGCTCTTTTGCAAAGAAGTTTTTAATTTCTTCTTTTTCTTGTTTTTTAATCTCTTTAATTTGACTAAACTGCTCATCTGTTAAGTTAAGCTCTTGTTTTAATTTTTCAAGATGTTTTTCGTGCTTTTCTGCCATTTTTTCCATCTTGTATGGCTTTTCTGACGCATCTCCCATTGCAAAACTATTTCCAATTAATCCAACTCCAAGTGCTAATGTTAACATTGCTACTTTTAACTTTTTCATTTCATCTTCTCCTTTTTCGATCTTTGTTATTAGTAATATAAAACATAATTGTAAATATAAATTAAACAAGTTGTTAATGTTATGTAAAAGCTTTTAACGATTTTGGAGTGTGAGAAGGTAAGGAAGTATTTAAAGTCTTTTACACATCAAGTGTTACCCGTTACTTTTTGTCATCCTGAGGCTGTAAAGAAAGGTCCTTCTCTTTTTGATGCTATTTGAATAGTGAAGAAGACAAAAAGAGTGGAGATTCTTTACATGACTGCAGATTGACGTTATTTTTCCTTCGTCATCCTGAGGCCGAAGGATCTAGTCCTTTTAATGTTTTTTAAAAAACAGGAGATTCTTCGCTGACGCTCAGAATGACATCATTGGATCGTTCTTTGTCATCCTGAACCAAGTGAAGAATCTCCTCTTTTAGAAAAGGTGAGAAAGTGAGTAGAGGCAATTCATGAATTGCCCATACGGTGAATAAGTAAAAGGTAAGAAAGGAAGGGGATTCTTTGTCGGCTGCAGAATGACCGTTTGAAATGCGTATCTCGAAAATTACAACTTCTTTGAAATCTCATTATAAACGATTTTTACTATCTCATCGTAGCTTTTATTTTCTGGATACACAGGATTTAAAAATTCTACTGATATTTTGAAAGGGCTTGGAAGAGATTTATTTATAGGAAGACTTTCAAAGGCACCTTTTATTACTACTGGAACAGCCGGAATGTTTAACTCTTTTGATAAAATAGCAAAACCTTTTTTAAACGGCAGTAATTTACCATCTCTTGTTCTTGCACCCTCCGGAAAGATAACAACGTTTTTTCCATTTTTAAGAGCATAAGCTGATTTAATCAACGAACCTTTTAAATCTTTGTTGACGTTTACAGTTATGATATTAAAATTTCTCGCAATCCACCTTCTAAACGACGTATTAAAATAAGTCTCTTCTGCTAAGAAGTATGTTTTTTTAAGTATATGATTTGGAAGGGATGCAACGATCAAAAATCCATCAAGATAGCTTTGATGGTTTGGAGCAAATATAACTGGCTGATTTAGAATATTTTCTATGCCTTTTATTTCTAAGTTGTTGTAAAGCTTGAAATATAGCTTTAAAATTGGCTTTATGATTGTCAAGTATCCTTCTTTTAATTCAAAGCTTACTGACTGGCTTAAAATCTTCTTCCAATCTATTTCTGAAATTTCTATCTTTTGTTTTTTCTCATCTATAAAGTATGATAATTTTTCAACGGTTGGATTTTCTATTAAATCCTTTTCATCAAGCTTTATTCCAAATGTGCTTTCTATGAATGTCAAAAACTCTATTTTTCCAAGAGAATCAAGCCCAAGGTCTATCTCTATGTGAGAGTCCGGATATACGCTTAGATTCGTGTATTTTTCTAAGTATTCTTTTAAGATGCTGTAAGTTTGAGTTTTTGACTCTTCTTTGACTGCCGACCTTTCTTGTTTTTCAAGAAATTGATTAAGCATAAATCTTCTGATTTTTCCAAGCCTTGTTTTTGGAAGTTCGGTATTTACAATCCTAAAACCGCCAATTTTTTTATAGCTTACTGCAGTTTGATTGTATTTATCAATCACATTCCATTTTATTGTCTCTTCAAAATTTACAATGTTTCTTTTCTTTACAACTTCAAAATCTGGATAAATAATAGCAAAAAGCTGATTATCTTTTTGAATTACTGCTATCTCTTTTACAATATCAAAATTTTTAAGAATTATGTTCTCTATTTCTTCCGGGTTGATGTTTTTCCCATTTGGTAAGACTATGATTTCTTTTTTCCTTCCTGTTATATAAAGATAACCATTTTCATCGAGATATCCAAGGTCTCCTGTCATAAAATAGCCATTTTTAAATGCTTTCTTCGTTTCCTCAATCTTATTTAAATATCCAACAAAAACATTATCACCTTTAACAAGAATTTCATCATCTTCTATTTTTACTTGTACACCTTCTATTGGCTTTCCTACCGAGCCAAGTTTAATTTTGTATGGTGGATTAAATGATACGATAGGAGACGTCTCTGTTAGTCCATATCCTTCAATAATCTTAAATCCAAGAGCCTGAAGATCTTTTGCAATATCTAAATCAAGCTTTGCTCCGCCTGAAACAAAATACTTTATATTTCCACCAAAAATATCATGCACTCTTTTAAAAACTATTTTACTAAGTGTTTGGTTGTTAATTTTTTTACAAATTCTGAAAACTGTTTTTATAAAAAAATCTTCGTTGATTTTATCAAAAATCCTTCTATGAAAAAGAGCATACAGCCTGGGAACGCCTATAAGAATAGTAATCTTGTATTTTTTTAGCTTATCTAAAATATCCTGTGGAGACAACTCATCAAGAAAAACAATCGTAGCACCAAGATGGAGAGGTATAAGCATAGAAACCATTAAAGGATAAGAATGATGAAATGGAAGTATCGCAAGGGTTGAATCTTGAGAGTTTGCAATCTCTACTTTTTCTATGCTTTTTATGTTAGATAGTAGATTTTTGTAGCTAAGCATTACACCTTTTGGCTGTCCTGTAGTTCCGGAAGTGTAAAGTATTACAACTACATCTCCTTCAAGCTTTTTACATTCTTTATTTTCAAAAATTTGACTGCTAAAATCAATCTCTTCAAAAACCAAAACTTTTATATCATAATCAAGTTTTAGCTTCACATTTAAAACTTTTTCTTTATTATTTTTAGATGTAAAAATGTATACTGGCTTGCTGTCGTTTAGTATGTAAAAAAGTTCATCTTCTGAAGACATAAAATCTATCGGGATGTTTACTCCGCATTTTTCCCAAACTGCAAAAAAGGCATAAATCCATTCCGGTCTATTTTCGCTAAAAATAGCTACTTTATCTTCTGGCTTTATATCTAAAATATTTGAATATTTTTTTATATTTTCTAATAATGATATGTAGCTTATCTCTTGACCTTTGTGTATTAAGGCGGTCTTTTCCAAGGGCTTTATATTTATCATATTTCTTCCATATGCTATAATTTTTAAGCACTAATTATTATTACACAAAGAGGTTTATTTATGAAGTATATGACGGCTGATGAAATAAGGCAGAGCTTTTTAAAGTATTTTGAAAGTAAAGGACATACAATCGTAAAATCTGCATCAATCATTCCTGAAAATGACCCAACCCTATTATTTGTCAACGCCGGAATGGTTCCGTTTAAAAATGTATTCCTTGGACTTGAAGAAAGACCGTATAAAAGAGCTGCATCATGTCAGAAAGTTTTCAGAGTATCCGGAAAACATAACGACCTTGAAAATGTTGGATATACACCAAGACACCATACATTTTTTGAGATGCTTGGAAACTTCTCGTTTGGTGATTACTTTAAAAAAGAAGCCATTGAATTTGCTTGGGAGTATTTAACAGAGCACTTAGAAATTCCAAAAGAAAAACTTCTTGTTTCTGTATTTGAAGAGGACGACGAAGCCTTTGAAATTTGGAATAAACACATAGGACTTGATGAAAGCAAGATAAAAAGAATGGGCTATAAAGATAACTTCTGGTCAATGGGTGATACCGGACCGTGCGGACCAAGTTCAGAGATTTACTACGATAGGGGCGAAAAATTTGGCAGTCCTGAGTTTGGAGCAGAAGATGATTTTAGATATTTAGAGATATGGAACCTTGTTTTTATGCAGTACAACAGAGATGAAAAAGGCGTATTACATCCACTTCCAAATCCAAGCATTGATACAGGCATGGGACTTGAAAGAATAGCATCAGTTCTGCAAGGAGTGGATAGCAACTACGATACAGACCTATTCAAGCCAATCATCCAATTTGCAGAAGAAGTATCAGGAAAAGAGTACGGGAAGAATGAAAAAGATGATATAGCGATGAGAGTTATAGCCGACCATTTGAGAGCTATCACATTCTTAATTTCTGATGGAGTTTTACCGGCAAACGAAGGAAGAGGCTATGTTTTAAGAAGAATAATAAGAAGAGCTTTAAGATACGGAAAAAATCTTGGCATAGAAAAGCCATTTTTGTATGAAGGGGTTGATGTTGTAGTTGAAAAGATGAAAACTGCATATCCGGAGCTTATACAAAACAGAAGCTTTATAAAAACAATCACAAAATCAGAAGAAGAAAAGTTTATAAAAACTCTAAAAAGGTCAATGGATATTCTCTATCAAATGATAGAACAGGCTAGAAAAGAAAACAGAAGACACTTAACAGGTGAAGAAGCATTCAAGCTTTATGATACATATGGATTTCCAACAGACCTAATGGAAGAAATATTAAAAGATGAAGGATTTACTTTTGATTTAATAGAATTTCATAATCTGTTAGAAGAGCAAAAAGAAAGAGCAAGAAAAAGCTGGAAATCTCAAAGCAAAGAGATTAAGCCGGTATATTTAACGCTTAAAAACAAACTTCCGGAAAACCAATTTGTTGGATACGATACGCTAACATCTGAAAACTCAAAAGTATTGGCTATCATAAAAGAAGACCAGCTTAAAGACACTGCAAAAGAAGGAGAAGATATTGAGATAGTGCTTGATATCACACCTTTCTATCCGGAAAAGGGTGGACAAGTTGGAGACAGGGGAATCATAGAAGGTGATGAGTTTTTATTTGAAGTATTAGACACACAAACGCCTGTAGATGGCTTGATTGTTCATAAAGGAAAGGTTCTATTCGGAAGTGTAAAAGAGGGGGCTTATGTAAGGGCTAAGGTTGATAAAGAAAGAAGGGAAAACATAATGAGACATCACACAGCAACACACCTTTTACACGCAGCTTTAAGAAACGTTCTTGGAGACCACGTAAAACAGGCTGGTTCTTTGGTATCAGATGAATATCTAAGATTTGACTTTACACACTTTGAAAGCATGACAGACGAAGAGCTAAAAGCCGTTGAAGAGCTTGTAAATATAGAAATAATGAAAAATGAAGAAGTTGTATGCCAAGAGATGCGATACGAAGAAGCTTTAAAATCCGGTGCGATGGCTATTTTTGAAGAAAAATATGCAGACGTTGTAAGAGTGATATCTGCCGGTATTTCTAAGGAGTTATGCGGTGGAACTCATGTGAAAAGAACAGGAGATATTGGATACTTTAAAATCCTTTCAGAATCTGCAGTATCATCCGGAACAAGAAGAATAGAGGCAGTAGCTGGAATTAAAGCAGTAGAAAAAGGCTTGCAAGAGCATTACATAATAAAAGATTTATCAAGACTTTTAACAGCGAAAGAAGACCAGCTTTTAGACCGAGTATTAAAACTGCAAAATCAGATAAAAGAGAAAGAAAGAGAGATAGAAAGCTTAAGAAAAAAACTTGCTTTATCAAATATTAATGAAAATCTAAACATCATTGAAAAAGAAGGATTTAAAGTTACTTATGTATCAGTTGAAAATCTAAGTCCAAATGAGCTGAGAGAAATTGCAGATCATTTAAGACAAAAGCTTGGAAAATCTGTAATTCTGGTTGCATCGAAAGACACTGAAAAACAAAAAGTTAACTTTGTTGTAGCAGTATCAAAAGAGTTATCAGAAAACTATAAAGCAGGCGATATCGTTAAAAAAATTGCTTCTGCCATTGGCGGAAGTGGTGGTGGAAGACCAGACTTTGCACAAGGTGGAATAAATGACACATCTAAATTAAGTCAGCTTTTTGAAGAATTTAAAAAAATTTTTAGCTAAGGAGGTTTCTTATGCAAGGTGACCCAATGGGTGGTGTAATAAGTACTATATTATGGATGGTTTTATTCGTTGGTATATTCTATTTCTTAATTTTAAGACCACAACAGCAGCAGAGAAAAAAACATGAAGAGTTTCTAAAAAACCTAAAAAAAGGGGATAAAGTAATCACAACCGGCGGAATTATTGGAGAGATAAAAAACATTGAAGAAAAAACTGTTTCATTAAAAATCTGTGAAGGCTGTATAATAAAAGTTTTAAAGCCATCGATAGCTTCTTACTATCAAGAGGAAGCATCATCACAGGAAGAAAAGGGGTAAGATTAAATTAAATGGCTATCCCGGGCTATCAAGATTTAATGCTTCCTTTACTAAAGCTTGTTTCTGACTGCAAGGAGTATTCATTAAGAGAAATTATTGAAAGGTTAGCAGAAGAATTTATTCTTTCTAAAGAAGATAGAAATGAATTTTTACCATCAGGGAGACAGAGAGTATTTGATAATAGAGTAAACTGGGCAAAAACATACTTATCAAAAGCTGGATTGCTGGAAAGTCCAAAAAGAGGTTATATCAAAATATCTAAGGTAGGAAAGCAGTTTTTAGCTGATAATCCCTATTTAGACAAATTAACAAAAGAAGATTTAATGCAATTTGAAAGTTTTAGAGAATTTATAAGTAGAGGAAATGTAGAGAATGTAGTCTCGCATATTGATTCAGAGACTCCAATGGAAATAATAGAGCAAAAAATCCAAGAGGTTAACGAAGCATTAGCGGGTGAACTACTTAAAAAAATCAAAGACTCATCACCAAAGTTTTTCGAAAAACTGGTTATAGATTTACTTTTAAAAATGGGATATGGTGGTTCTGAGAAAGAAATGGCTGAAGTTGTCGGAAAATCCGGAGATGAAGGAATAGATGGAACAATCAAAGAAGATAAACTCGGATTAGATGTTATTTATATTCAAGCTAAAAGATGGGAAGGTCCTGTCGGTAGGCCAGAAATTCAAAAGTTTGTAGGAGCTTTAGCCGGCAAAAAAGCTAAAAAGGGTGTGTTTTTTACAACCTCCACATTTACAGATGAAGCTAAAGATTATGTTTCACACCTTGAACAAAAGGTCGTTTTAATTGACGGTAATAAGTTAGCGGATTTGATGATTAAATACAATGTAGGTGTTTCTGTTGAGAGAGTAATTGAAATAAAAAGAATAGATTCAGATTATTTTGAGGAAGATACCATCTGATTTTTTGTTTATAAGTTAAAAAAGATACAAAGGCATCAACAGAAAATGGAAGGATTTCAACAAGGCTTGCAAGGAATGATAGAGGTCTAATTTAATGAATGACTTACAACCTCACGACCAATTTTTTAAACAGATATTTTCTGAGCCAAAGAGAGTTAAAAGCCTGCTTGATATATTTTATCCAGAGCTATCTCAAAAGATAGACTTAGAAAGTATAAGATTATTAAACAGTGAAAAATACTCACAGAAGGTAGGAAAATCACTTCTTGACCTTTTGTATGAATGCAAAATAGAAAACGAAAAAAGCTTTATAAGAATCATTTTTGAACACAAATCTTTCATAGATAAAAACCTGCCAAGCCAGCTTTTATACTACAATGGCGTATTATGGGAAGAAATAGAAGAATATCCACCAATAATCAACATTGTCTTGTACCATGGTAAGAGAAAATGGAATATACCAACCACGCTACCAAAGACTAACTCAGAAATCATAGAAAGATTTACAAACAAACTTAACTATCACTTAATAGACCTTTCAAAAGTAGCCGATGAAGAGATGATAAACAAGCTCTACATAGACTTCTGCACAGTGTCAGCACTTCTTACAATGAAACATATTTTCGAAGATTTAAGAAAGCTCAAACATATTTTAAAGAAGATTTTTGAACACTACCAAGATGGTTGTGTTTTTATCATTTTAGATTATATTTCAGTTGTAAACAACCCACAAGAAGTTGAAAATGTATTAAAGGAAATCTTGGGAGGTGAAAAAGAGATGATGACATTAACAGAAAAATGGAAAATGGAAGGTTTACAGCAAGGGCTTCAGCAAGGATTGCAACAAGGTTTACAACAGGGGCTAATAAAGGCAAAACAAGAAGATATTATAAAGCTAATCAAGATTAGATTTGGCAATGTTCCTGAAAATGTAGAAAAATTAATTTCAAACATTAACGACTTAGAAGAATTAGACAAATTGTTTACAAAGGCTATTTTGGCTAATAGTTTAGAAGAGTTGTTGAAGTGATATAATAATTATCAAAACAACAACTATTTACAGGAGGTTTTATGATAGACCAGCTTAGAGAATTTAAAAGAGATTGCTACTGTGGAGATTTAAACGAATCAAATATAGGTGATGAAGTTAGACTTCTTGGCTGGGTTGACACCGTTAGAGACCATGGCGGAGTTATTTTTATAAATCTCAGAGACAGAGAGGGCGTAGTTCAAGTAGTTTTTGACCCATCAAAAATAGGAGAAGAGTTATACAATAAAGCAAAAAAACTAAAATCAGAATACGTTATCGGTGTGAGAGGTAGAGTTTACAGAAGACCGGCAGGTACAGAAAATCCTAAAATGAAAACAGGAAACATAGAAGTAGCCGGTGAAGAGCTTTTAATCTTAAACACATCCAAGGCTTTACCTTTTCCAATAGAAGATAACATAAAAGTTAGTGAAGAAGTTAGACTGAAATACAGATACTTAGACTTAAGAAGACCATCTATGCAAAGAAACATAATATTAAGACACGAAGTATATCAAGCTGTAAGAGAGTTTTTAGCCGGAAATGGATTCATTGAAGTAGAAACTCCCATGCTTACAAAATCAACACCGGAGGGAGCGAGAGACTTTTTAGTTCCATCAAGATTAGAAAAAGGCAAATTTTATGCACTTCCACAATCACCGCAGCTATTTAAACAGGTCTTAATGGTTGCAGGACTTGAAAGATACTTCCAAATAGCCAAATGTTTTAGAGATGAAGACCTAAGAGCAGACAGACAGCCAGAATTTACACAGATAGACTTGGAGATGTCTTTTGTAACAGAAGATGATGTAATGACTTTAGCAGAATCTTTGATTCAGTATGTATACAAAAAAGTTCTCGGGGTTGATATAAAAATTCCTTTTAGAAGAATGAGCTACGAAGAAGCTATAAATAAATACGGAACAGACAAGCCTGACTTAAGATATGGCTTAGAGCTTATAGATATTACAGATTTAGCAAAAGAAGTAGAATTTAAAGTATTTAACGATGTAGCAAAATCCGGCGGGCTTGTAAAAGGCATAAACATTAAAGGTGGGTCTAAATTTTCAAGAAAAGAAATTGACGAGCTTACAGAATACGCTAAAAAGTTTGGTGCCAAAGGAATGGCATGGGTTAAACTTGAAAACGGAGAAGCTACTTCTCCAATCCTAAAATTCTTTATAGAGGAGCAAAAACAAAAGTTATTTAGTCTTATGGATGCAAAAGATGGAGACTTGCTAATATTTATTGCGGATAAAAAAGATATTACTCACAAAGTTTTAGGGTTTTTAAGAAAGCATATAGCAGAAAAAATGAATTTAATAGACAATAGCAAATTAGAGTTTTTATGGGTAGTTGATTTTCCACTTTTTGAATGGGACGAAGAAAATAGACTTGTTGCAATACACCATCCGTTCACAAGTCCAAAAGACGAAGATATAGATAGATTGGACGAAGCTTTAAACAATCCAGAAATTGCGCTTAGCTTTAAATCAAAAGCTTACGACATGGTTTTAAATGGTGAGGAGATAGGTGGGGGTTCAATAAGAATACATACACCATATATACAAGAAAAGGTATTCAGGCTTTTAAACATCTCGGAAGAAGAGGCAAGAGAAAAATTTGGGTTTTTAATAGAAGCTTTAAGCTACGGAGCACCACCGCACGGCGGATTAGCTTTTGGTCTTGATAGAATTTTAGCAATTATGACAGGTAGCGAAAGCATAAGAGACGTGATCGCATTTCCTAAGACTCAAAAAGGAATATGTCCGCTGACAGGAGCACCGGATTATGTTTCAGAAAAACAACTTAAAGAAGTAGGAATAAAAGTGGAGGTAGATGAAGAATGATAAGAAAGGCTTTTCTGACAATTTTATTAATTTTCGGTTTTTCTTTTGCATACCAAGACTTAAATGCGAAACAGTTTAATGAAATGATACAAAAAGAGAAAGATGTGATAATTCTCGACGTCAGAACACCACAAGAGTACCAAGAAGGACATATAAGTAATGCGATCAACATTCCTGTCCAAATTTTAGGACAGCAATTAGATAAGCTTAACAACTTCAAAGATAAAAAAATCCTTGTATACTGTAGGTCTGGGCATAGAAGTGCGATCGCAAGTCAGATATTAGATAGAGCCGGGTTTAAAAACGTATACAATCTAAAAGGTGGATTATTTGAGTGGAAAGCATCAGGATTACCATTGGTTAAGTAAATTTAAGCTAATATTTAACGTACTTTTTCCAAGAGAGTGTGTTTTATGTGGTGACCCTTTTATATTTGCAAACCAAAACATTGTTTGTGATGATTGTTTATCAAAATTTGAGAAAACCGAAAGCTTCTTTTGTAGAAGCTGCGGAAAGTCTGGAGAAAACACCTATCCAATATGTGAAGAATGTAGGTATGATAGAAAATATTCTTACATAGAAGCTTTTACAGATTATTACGAATTTGGAGAGATTCTTAGAGAGTATAAGTTTGGTAAGTATAAAAATTTAGCTTACGATATAGCAAAAATCATTAAAGAAGACTTTCAAAAGTTCGTCAGACAAAACCAAGTACAAAATATTCTATACATTCCTATATCAAACAAAAAATTAAAAGAAAGAGGATTCAATCATTTAAAGGAGATTTTGAATTACATATTTCCAAAATATCTCGTAAAAGATTACTTGATAAAAGTAAAAGAGACAAAATTGCAGGTTGAGTTAAATAAGACAGAAAGGTTTGAAAATCTAAAAGATAGCTTTAAATTAACAGTTGACAAAATAGATGGCAATACGCTTGTTTTTGATGACATATTAACAACAGGTGCAACATTATTAGAAGCTTACAAAACAATCAAAAATAAAGTTAATGGAAATATATACGCTTATGTAATCACAAAGGTTTGAAATGGTTTACATAGAAAATAAACTGAAAGAAAGAGATATAAATCAAAACAAAAACCGTCTAATAATTGCAATAGGATTAAATACTTTAATCGTTATAATTCAAGTTATTTTTGGCTTGTATTCAAACTCAATATCCTTAATCACTGATGCAATTCACAACTTTCAAGATGTTATTTCTTTAATTGTCAGCCTGATTGCCATTTTAGCTTTATCAAAAAAACCAACCTTAGAAATGACTTTTGGCTTTTTAAAAGCTGAATCTATGGCCGGCTTTGTAAACAGTTTAATTTTAATGATAACATTAATTTTTATTATTTATGAAGCTATGCTTAGATTGATTTATCCAGAAGAAGTTAAAGGTTTATTTGTCATAATCTTTGGATTTATAGCTTTCATAGTAAATCTAGTATCAGCATTAATTTTAAAACATCATCATCACCATGAAGAAGATGACCACCACCATCATGAGGATATAAACATTGCAGCTGCTTATCTTCATCTTTTGAGTGATGCGTTGTTATCCTTGTCTGTTGCGATTGGTGGAATTTTTATCTATCTTTTTCAAATAAGCATCATTGACCCAATCTTATCATTAATTTTCAGTATTTACATCCTTAAAGAAACTTTTCCTATTTTGAAAAAAAGCTATAAGGTTTTAATGGAAGCAGCACCATCTAATATAAATCTGTATGAATTGATAGATGAAATGAAAAATAGATTTGATGAAATTATAGAAATTCACGATATTCACGTATGGTCTTTATCCTCTAAGGATATCTATTTTACCGGACATATAGTTATCAAAAATATGGATAGATCAATGGAAGTTCTTGAAAAATTAGAAAAATTCTTAAAAGAAAAAGGTATAACCCACTCTACAATCCAAATAGAAAGTTCAGATAAGATATGTGAAATATTTCATTAAGAAAAAGGCGATAAATCGCCCTGTTTAAGATTATATTAAGTAGTTGAGCCCTCTTCGTCTAAGTATAACTCTCTGAAAACTTCGTCAGTGATTTGAACGTTTTCACCTTTAAAGCCTGGTAATGCTTCCATTCTTACCCATGCAGACCTATACCATATATCTGTTGGAACTTTGTTAACCGGTGCCACTTCCTGAGCTTTTGTCTCAGCATGATAGTCCCAGTTCATGTATGCGTTAAAGTCTTGAACTATGTCTGTTATAACCATTCCATAGTCGTTTATTAAAGCTTTTTGGAATTGATGCCATCTTGTAATAGAAGAGTCTCTTAATGTTAATCCAAAGTATCCAACACTACCTTCTTGTCTTAATGCTGCAATACCTCTTGCAATAAATGCTTTAAAGGCTTTTAATGTTTCCGGCGGGTCTGTGATAAATACATCAAAAGATTTCAACCATTCTTCCGGGAATGGATTTCTTAAATCAAATCTTATAGCTTCTGCATTGTCTATGCCAAGTTCTTTGAAGATCCTGTTATCAAAATCTATAGACCTTTCATCTATATCTAAGATTAAAACTCTTCTTGGAAGTCTTGTTAAAGCTACAGCTAAACCTGTTAAATCATCCTCAGCACCCATGACAAGAATATCTCTATCTCTTAAATCTTCTCTTGAATCTAAGAATAAAACTCTTGATACAGTAGTTTCCGGTGTAACGCTGCCTTGGTCATACTCTTGAATTGCTTTTGGTCTATCCTTTGTAACTTGTAAAAATGTATGATACCAATCTAAATTTGCATAGAATGGTATACCTCTGCCTTCGCAAGCTTTACAAGAGTAATCAATTGCCGGTGGTATTTTTAACTCTTTTACTAGATTAAAACCTTTTTCTGTTAATAAGATTTCATTGTTTTCTATTTTTGCGATGCCTTCAGCTACAAGCTGTCTCACTATTTCTGATGTTGCTGGCACTGGCTGGTCAGCCAAGTCTACAACCTTCCAAAAATCTGACGTTGTTAAAAGACCGGCCAACACCCTCTCTACGCTTCTTCCGTAAAGTTTAATACTTGTTTTTTCTGATGCTCTTTTTGCGATTAAGTCTAAAACCTCTCTTGCCAATTTCTCACCTCTCAATCATTTAATTAAATCTGATACAAATTTTGGTATTGAAAATAAAGAAACATATATTTTATCACAAAAATATTTTGTTTTCAAATCCTTAATCTTATCAAACTCCTTTTCCTCATACTTTAAAATATCAACGTCATCAGACGCCAATGTAAAGCTCCACATTCCAGCTGGATATGTTGGAATAAATGCTAAATAGGTTCCAAAGTATTTAAATACTTGCTTAATCTCATTTACAGCTGTCTTAAAATAAAGCTCTTGTAAAAATGGAGATTCAGTTTGTGCTGCCATTATTCCGTTTTCTCTAAGTGCATTTTTAACCTTAGTATAAAACTCTCTTTTAAATAAAGCCTCTGCAGGACCTACAGGGTCAGATAGGTCAAGCAGTATAACATCATAGTAATTTTTCCTTTCATCTAAAAACTTATTTCCATCTTCTACAAAAACTTGGACTTTTGGATTGTTTAGTTCACATGAAATTGTAGGAAGATACTCTTTTGAAATTTTTATAACTTCTTCATCAATTTCACATAAATGAGCTTCTTTTACAGGTGGATGCTTTAAAACTTCTCTAATTGTTCCAGCATCACCACCGCCAATAACAAGAACTCTTTCTGGGTTTGGATGTTTTATCAAGGCAGGATGTGTAAGCATCTCATGATATATAAACTCATCTCTTTCTGTTGTTTGAACTGCACCATCTAATACAAGCATTTTGCCATACTCATAAGTATCTAAGATCAAGATTTCCTGATACTTTGATTTCACTGTTTTAGCTTCTTTAACTTTTACAGTTAATCCTGTGTTTGGTGTTTGATACTCAGTAAACCAGATCAATTTTTACCTCCAAAGATTATTTGAAATAATTATATAACACCTTGCGTGTAAAATTATTGGTTTTTATAAAATTTAAAAAGGAAGACTGTTCCAAAAATCAAAATTGTCATCGTATATTAAATATACCAAAATTTTTTAAACTTTAAGAGAATAAGTTTTATAATAATTACAGACATGGGAGAAAAAAGGAAGGACAGATCAAGTCTTTGTCATTGGTCTTTTAAGACCGC
>Ga0315298_1004037_pt1 | contig 22445 bp, 23 predicted proteins | sample WHS_1_MG_FD_203077 | JGI IMG/M metagenome (GOLD analysis project Ga0315298, IMG submission 203077) | Extremophilic microbial mat communities from Washburn Hot Springs, YNP, Wyoming, USA - WHS_1_MG | ecosystem: Environmental > Aquatic > Thermal springs > Hot (42-90C) | place: USA: Wyoming...
CGTGGCGGATGCGCTGATCCTTGTGGAAGGCGGGAAGGCGTCCGCTTTCGAGGGGGACGTCGAGGATTACGGGAAGCGCATCCTGCAGGCGCCTGCCGAAATCAGGCCGGCCAGGGAAAACCGCAAGAGGATGGAAGCGGAGCTGAGGGCGAGGCGAAGACCCCTGCAGATCAGCGCGGGCAAGCTGGAAGCGGAAATGGAAAAGCTGGGGGCCGAAAAAGCCGCAATCGAGGAAAAAATTGCGGATCCCGGATTCTATGCCGACAGGGAGGCCGTGAAAGCGGCGCTGCTCGATGTGGCGGGGATCGAAGCTGCGCTCGTCGAAATCGAGAACGAATGGTTCGATCTGGTAACCCAGCTCGAAGCGCTGGCATGAGCAGGCTCAGTGATAATCGACGGTGACGGTTTCCCTGTCCTCGACATCTTGCGCGCCTATCCTCAACGGCGCATTTGCTTCCGGATTCAGGGTTCATGAATATTGAATTGCCTTTGAATTTGGATCATTATGGGAAAAATTCCGGATTAGGTGTCAGCATGACGCATTTGTTCCCGTCAATTAGGATGTCTATTTCTAGTTAGCCAACACAAGGAAAGTGACCATGCCCCTCGAAGACCAAATCCTTCAAGCTATCAAAGCCACGATGCCGGCCAATGCAGAAATTCGCGTTGTGCCCGGAATTGAATCACTAATGGTCGGTGTATCTTGGCCGCTCAACGACGACCCCGAGCGTCCGAATAAAATGTCCAAAACCATTTCGATTCGTGTTTCTCATGAGGCAGCCCAAGACTTTGCTAGTGCATCAGCCGCAAATGAAGGTGCCGCTTACAATCGAGTTCGGACATATCTCCAAGCAAAGCTCGCTCAGTTTGATCCGCAGCACAACGCGCCGAGGTACGAATCACCGCCTGTTGAGCAATGGGTCATCACCTCAGAGGTTGTGCTTGGCTAACTCTGCGCTCGAGTTCGCCCCCTTCGGGGGCTGGGACGCGCCTACGGCGCACCTCTCAGCTCCACGTTGGGCGGGGCATCACAAGGGGAGAAAACGATGGAAGCCAATAAAACCGAAGTCACGGTAGTCGATATCAGGATGCCTTTCTGGTCCATGGTCGTTTTCATGGTCAAATGGGCCATTGCATCGATACCGGCGATCATCATCCTGGTTGTCATCGGGGTAATGATTGCCGGCTTCATGGGCGGACTGCTCGGCGGACTGCATCATTTGCCTGCCTGAGGCGGTCAAGGAAATGGGGGCGCGCGAGCTTGAAGCGAAGCTGGCAGGCTCCCCGTCCCCCCTGTGCCTGCGGAATATGCCATGAATGTATCGATCAAGCGAGTTTACGAAACGCCGGAATCTGCGGACGGCAGGCGCATTCTGGTGGATCGCCTCTGGCCTCGCGGCATGACGAAGCAAGCGGCAAGGATCGACTTGTGGCTGAAGGACGTTGCGCCATCTGCCGAACTGCGCAGGTGGTATGGGCATGACCCGGAAAAATGGCTTGAATTCCGGGAGCGCTATCTATCTGAGCTTGAGGGAAACCCCGCATTGGCGGAGCTAAAGGAGCTATCCCGCAAGGGAAAGGCGACCCTGGTCTATGCCGCCAGGGACGAAGATCGCAATCATGCGGTCGTGCTGCGCGACATTCTCGGCAGCAAAGACTAGCGCCTTCAGGGCGACGACCGCCAGTTGCGGCCATCGGCATGCTCGCCTTTGTCCTGCTTCCGTAATAAAATTCCAACATCCAGAGACAAGGCGAACATCATGAAAACAGGCACCCCGCTTTCCGGAAACGCGACCAGAGTCATGCTGCTGGGAAGCGGAGAGCTCGGCAAGGAAGTCATCATCGCCCTGCAGCGGCTGGGGGTCGAAACCATCGCGGTCGACCGCTACGAAAACGCGCCGGGACAGCAGGTTGCGCACCGCTCCCACGTCATCGACATGGCCGACCCGGAGGCCCTCAAGGCGCTGGTCCTGAAGGAGAAGCCCGACATCATCGTCCCGGAGATCGAGGCGATTGCGACGGCCATGCTCGTCGAGATCGAGGAAGCGGGCATCGCGAAAGTCATTCCGAATGCGCGGGCTGCAAATCTCACCATGAACAGGGAAGGAATCAGGCGGCTCGCAGCCGAAAAGCTGGGATTGCCGACTTCCCCCTATGCCTTCGCTTCGAGCCTCGATGAATTGAAGCAGGAGATCGATAAGATCGGCTTTCCGGCGCTGGTGAAGCCGGTGATGTCTTCTTCGGGAAAGGGGCAGTCCTTCGTGAAGAGCCTCGAGGAAGTGGAGGCGGCGTGGGCGTATGCTTCGAAAGGGGGCAGGGTCGACCAGGGCAGGGTGATCGTCGAGGGATACATCGATTTCGACTACGAAATCACCCAGCTCACCGTCAGGGCGAAGAATTCATCGGGCGGGATCGAAACGCATTTCTGCGAGCCCATCGGGCACGTCCAGGTGAAGGGTGATTACGTCGAGAGCTGGCAGCCGATGAAGATGAATGGCGCCGCCCTGGATAATTCGAGAAGAATCGCCAAGGCCGTCACGGACGAGCTGGGCGGAGTCGGCATTTTCGGCGTCGAGCTTTTCGTCAAAGGCGACATGGTCTGGTTTTCCGAGGTGAGCCCGAGGCCCCACGATACCGGGCTCGTCACGCTCTGCACGCAGCGGCAGAGCGAATTCGAGCTGCATGCGAGGGCGATACTGGGGTTGCCCGTCGACACCGAAATGCGCGAGATCGGCGCGAGCGCGGTGATCTACGGCGGGGTCGATGCAAAAGGGGTGATGTGCGAGGGGGTGGATGCGGCGCTTTCCGTACCCAAAAGCGATCTCAGGCTCTTCGGAAAGCCCGAGTCGTTCGAGCGGAGAAGGATGGGGGTCGCGCTTGCAAACGGCTTGGATGCCGATGAGGCCAGAAGACGCGCGAAGGAATGCGCATCGAAAGTGAAGTGCGTAAAGGCATGACATGCTGCTCGATCTGATCCTTTCCACCCTCGCCTTCTTCGTCGCCGTGCATTACTTGAGGCGCTATCTCGACGACATGGAAGTCAGGAAGGGCATGACGCGCAGCATCCTGATTTTCGTGCTGGCAACCGTGGCGTCAAGCGCCGTATCGGCCGTTGTCGAAAAGCTGCAGGGGAACAGCGCGAACCCGGTGCAAAATGCCGCTGAACTCAGGAAATTGCTGCAGTGATCAGCAGCAGCGCCTGACCCCGTTCCATTTGCGCTCCTGCTCGGCGATGAAGAATGCCTTGCGGGACATCGGTGTTCTGTCGGGATGGGCGATCCTGCAATGGGCCAGGTAGCGCTCGTAGGCATCGTCGCCGGACAGGCGCCGGATCATTTTCCAAAGCCTTTTCATCAGTCCCTCACCCAGTCCTCGACCAGCCTGCTCGGAATATGCGGGGATTCCGATACTGGCGGCACGGGAAGTCCGATCGCCTTTTTCCAGCTGACCCTGAGCATTTCGAAAATGACGATCCACAGCACCGCGACGAAGAACAGCGTGAGCGCGCCGTCGAGCTGCATGTTGAAAATGAGCTTGGGTGCGATCGCGGCCTTCTCCGGGGGGAGCTTGCCCAGGGAAAGCTGCTCGGCAAAATGGTCGGCTGCCGAGAAAAAGCCGATCCTGATGTCGGGGCTGGTGATTTTCTCCCAGGCGGCAGAGGTCGTGATGAAGCTGAGCCAGGCGAGCGGCATGCCGCTCACCCAGGCGTATTTCAGCTTTCCGGACTTGATCAGGATGCCTGTCGCAACCGACAGGGCGATGGCGGCCAGCATCTGGTTGGCAATGCCGAACAGTGGCCAGAGCAGGTTGACTCCGCCGTTGGGGTCGATCACCCCGATATAGAGGAAATAGCCCCAGGAGGCGACGATGGCTGCGCTGGTGACAAGCACCGAAGGATACCAGGATGTCCTTCCCAGAGGTTTGTGGAGATTGCCGAGCAGGTCCTGCAGCATGAAGCGCCCGACGCGCGTCCCGGCATCGAGCGTGGTCAGAATGAACACCGCTTCGAACATGATCGCGAAGTGGTACCAGATGGCCAGCAGTCCGTTGCCGAAAGCGTTGCCGAAAATGCTCGCCATTCCGACCGCAAGCGAAGGTGCGCCGCCTGTCCTGGCAAAAAGCGTCTTCTCGCCCATTTCCGATGCGAGCGCCTGCATTTTCTCCATCGAAACCGGAAAGCCCCAGGAGCTGATGGTCGCCGCAGCTTCGATGCCTTGGCCGACCACGCCGGGAGGGCTGTTGATGGCGAAGAACACGCCGGGGTCGAGCACGGTTGCCGCGACCATCGCCATGATCGCAACGAAGGATTCGAGGAGCATCCCGCCGTAGCCGATCATGGGAATGTCCCGTTCGTTCGCGAGCAGCTTGGGCGTGGTGCCGGACGAGATGAGGGAATGGAATCCGGAAATCGCGCCGCAGGCGATGGTGATGAAGACGAAGGGAAACAGCTTGCCCGCGAAGATGGGGCCCGTGCCGTCGACGAAGCGGGTGAGCGCCGGCATTTTGATTTCCGGATGCATGACGAGAATGGCAAGGGCGAGGGCTGCCACCGTGCCGAGCTTCATGTAGGTCGAAAGATAATCCCGCGGGGCGAGAAGCAGCCAGACAGGCAGAATGGCTGCAAGAAAGCCGTAGCCGATGACCAGCCAGACGAGGGTGTTGCCGTCGAAATCGAACAGGGTTCGCAAGCCGTGATGGTCTATCCATCCTCCGGATGCGACTGCAAGAAGGAGCAGGGCCACGCCGATGAGCGAGCCTTCCAGGACTTTCCCGGGGCGGAAATGACGCATGTGGAGTCCGACCAGGATCGCGATCGGGATGGTCGCCATGACGGTCGAAGTTCCCCACGGGCTGTGCTTCAGGGCATTCACGACGACAAGGCCCAGCACCGAAATCAGGATCACCATGATGGCCAGCGTTCCGACGAGCGCGGCCGCGCCTCCCAGGGGGCCAAGCTCGTCCCTCGCCATCTGGCCGAGGCTCCTGCCGTCGCGCCTCGTCGAGAAAAACAGGATCACCATGTCCTGCACGCAGCCGCCGAGCACTGCCCCGATCAGTATCCACAGCGTTCCCGGAAGATAGCCGAACTGGGCCGCGAGCGTGGGACCCACCAGCGGACCGGGGCCGGCTATCGCCGCGAAATGGTGTCCGAATGTCACCCATTTGTTGGTGGGGGTGAAGTCGAGCCCGTTGTCGAAGCGCTCGGCAGGCGTCGCGCGGGTGCTGTCGGTCACCAGCACTTTCGCCGCGATCCAGAGCGCATAGAAGCGGTAGGCAAGCGCATATACGCACAGGGCGGCCGCGACGAGCCATAGCGAATTGATGGCTTCGCCTCGGGCGAGGGCGATTTCGCCGAGGGAAGCCGCGCCGAGAATGGAAATGCCGAGCCAGAGCAGTTTTTTCATGCGTCCCCCTACGCCTTGCGCCAGGTCGTGCCTTGCGGGCCGTCTTCGAGAACGATGCCCGACTGGAGAAGCTCGTCCCTGATCCTGTCGCTTTCTGCGAAGTTTCTGGATTGCCTCGCGGCCGTTCTTTGCCGGATGAGGGCTTCGATTCTGGATGAATCGATGTCATTGCCGCCCTGCAGGAAAGTCCTCGGGTCGCGCTGCAGCAGTCCCAGCATGCGGCCCAGTTCCTTGAGCAATCCTGCATCCTTTGCCGAATGCGACTTGTTGACCTCGTTGGCGAGATCGAACAATACCGAAATCGCTTCGGGCGTATTGAAATCGTCGTCCATCGCTTCCCCGAAGCGCTTGGCATGGGGCTCATCCCAGTCGATTTCGATGTGTTTCGCATCGATGCCATCAAGGGCGGTGTAGAGACGGGTGAGGGAAGACTTCGCATCCTGGAGGTGCGCGTCAGAATAGTTGAGGGGACTCCGGTAGTGCGCCCGCAGGATGAAGAAGCGCACCACTTCTGCATCGAATTTTTCGAGCACTTCGCGCACCGTGAAGAAATTTCCCAGGGATTTGGACATCTTTTCGTCGTCGACCCTGACGAAGCCGTTGTGCATCCAGTAATTGACGAAGGGATGGCCATGCGCGCCTTCGGACTGGGCGATTTCGTTCTCGTGGTGGGGGAATTGCAGGTCCTGCCCGCCGCCGTGGATATCGAAGTGTTCCCCGAGCAGCTCCTCGCTCATCGCCGAGCACTCGATATGCCAGCCGGGACGCCCCGGTCCCCACGGGGAATCCCAGGAGGGCTCTCCCGCTTTCGCCGCCTTCCACAGCACGAAATCGAGCGGGTCGCGCTTGAACGGATCGATTTCCACCCGCTCTCCCGCGCGCAGGTCTTCAAGGGATTTTCCGGAGAGCCTGCCGTAGCCTGCGAAATCGTGCACCGAATAATAGACGTCCCCGTTTCCGGGCGCATAGGCGAGATTCTTCTCGACCAGCGTTGCGATCATGGCGATCATCTGCGCCACGTATTGCGTCGCGCGGGGCTCGTGATCCGGCGCATCCACCCCGAGCCTTGCGGCATCCTCGTGCATGGCTGCGATGAACCGGGAGGTCAGGTCGGAGATGGACTCCCCGTTTTCGATCGCGCGCCGGATGATCTTGTCGTCGATATCGGTGACATTGCGCACATAGTTCACTGCATATCCGGAAGCCCTGAGCCACTTCGCCACCATGTCGAAGACCACCATCACCCTGGCGTGCCCCAGGTGGCAATAGTCGTAAACGGTCATGCCGCAGACGTAAATTCCGATTTTTTCCGGGCGGATCGGGCGGAAGGCCTGCTTCTCCCGTGCCAGAGTATTGTAGATCTTGAGCATCAGTCTATGTCTTTGCTGAGTACATGCTGCGTCAGCCTGTGCCTGGCCCGGTCGAACCCGATGAGCGGAAGTATCCTCGGCATTTCCGGTCCGTGAGTCTGTCCGGTGAGCGCGGCCCTGAGCGGCAGGAAGAGTTTTTTGCCAGAGCAGCCGGTTTTTTCCTTGACGCCTTGCGCAAAGGCCCTGAAATCGAGATCTTGCGCAAGCAGGTCGGCAGCCGCCCTGAAGAATTCGGCGGGCGTTTCCTCGAGAATCGCAAGAGCCTCGTCCGACATGGGGAGCTTGTCGGAATAGATCGCCTCCGCCCAGATCGCGGCATCGTGGGGAAACAGCACGTTGTCCCTGACTGCGTCGGCGAAATTTTCGAGATTCTTTTCGGGCACCCATTGCGAGACGGCCTGCCCGAGCCAGGCCGCGAGCGCTGTCGAGTCCGTTTGCTGCAGCGCCTGAGTCTGCCAGTAGTCGAGCTGGGCCCTGTCATACCTTGCCGGGGCTCTCCCCAGATTCTCGATGGCGAAAGCCGCAGCCAGTTCGTCGAGATTCAGCAGCCCGTTGTCCTGGTAGTTGTGGCCGAGGCGGGCGAGGTAATTGTTGACTGCAATGGCAAAATAGCCGAGTTCCCTGAGCTCCTGCACGGACAGGCTGCCGCTTCTCTTGGAAAGCGGCGCGCCTGCGCCGTCCACGATGAGCGAGATGTGGCCGTATTGCGGCACAGGCATCGAAAGGGCGTCCAGGATCGCGATTTGTCTCGGCGTGTTGGTCAAGTGATCTTCGCCTCGGAGCACATGGGTGACCTGCATCAGGGCATCGTCCAGGGCATTCACGTAGAAGAATGCGAAAGTGCCGTCCGAACGGCGGACGATGAAGTCGCCGATCTCGTCGGTCGGGAAATGCTGGGGGCCTCTTACCAGATCGTCGAACCGGATGGATTCGCCCCTCGGCATCCTGAAGCGCAAGGTGTAGGGTAGCCCCTGTTGCTTCTTGCTCGCGATTTCATCGGGCTTCAGATGGGCGCACTTGCCGCTGTATCTCGGGGGCTTCCCGGATGACGCCTGGATTTTTCTCGACACTTCGAGCTCGACTGCGCTGCAGAAGCAGGGATAGACCCTGTTCTCTGCTTCAAGTATTCTGAGGTGCTGTTCGTAAATCGCGCTTCTACGGGATTGACGGTAAGGGCCGAAACCGCCTCCCGCGCCGTCGCCTTCCTGCCAGGCGAGGCCGAGCCAGTTGAGGTCTTCCTGAAGTGCGAGAATGTATTCTTCGCGGCTTCTGGCGGCATCGGTGTCCTCTATGCGGAGCAGGAAAGTGCCGCCCGTCTTGCGGGAAAGCAGCGCATTGAAGAGGGCCGTGCGCACGTTGCCGAAGTGGATCAGGCCGGTCGGACTCGGGGCAAACCTGGATTTCAGGGGAAAAGTCATGATGCGCAGCTCAATTTTGATAGAATTGCTGTGTTTTGTTATAAAATTCTGAACACACTTAACCAGGTCAAGTATATCACAATGAAAAGGTCATCCTTCGCCCGGCTCGCCGGCGCATCTCTGCTGTGCTGCTTCATGCTGTCGAGTTTCTCCGCCCGGGCCGATGCGCTCAAGGAGGCGAACAAGCTTTTCAAGGGAGGGCAATATGACGCCGCGATGAAGCAGGTCGATGTCTGGCTTGCCAAGAACCCCAAGGATGCACAGGGACGCTTCTTGAAAGGGGTGATCCTGACCGAGGAGAAGAAATCCAGCGAGGCGATCAAGATATTTACCGGGTTGACCGAGGATTATCCTGAATTGCCGGAGCCTTACAACAATCTGGCGGTCCTTTATGCGGCCCAGGGGCAGTACGAGAAGGCCAAGGACGAACTTGAACTGGCGATCCAGACCCATCCCAGCTATGCCACCGCGCACGAGAATCTGGGCGACATTTATGCCAAGCTGGCGAGCCAGGCGTACGACAAGGCGCTTCAGCTCGACAAGTCCAACGTCAGCGCCCAGACCAAGCTCGAACTGATCAAGACCCTCTTTTCGAGGGAGGGGCAGCCTGCCGTGTCCAAGCATGCCGCAGCGCCTGCCGACGACAGGAAGGTCGCGAAGAAGGCGGAAACGGTCGCGGCGCTGCCCCCGCCCCCGCCCGTCAGCGCGGAATCTTCCGTAAAGGCCGCGCCTGAGCCGTCCAAAAGCGAGCCTTCCGGGGACGAGAAGGCGGTGATCGCAACGCTTCAGGCCTGGGCGAAAGCCTGGTCGGACCAGGATGTCGCCGGCTATCTCGGGTTCTATGCGGCAGACTTTCAGCCGTCCGACGGGAGGGGGCTGGACCACTGGAAGCAGCTTCGCAAGGCCAGGATAGAAAAGCCGAAGTTCATTTCCGTGACGCTATCGAATCCGGAAGTGGTTTTTTCCGACGAAAAACATGCGACAATCCGCTTTACGCAGTCGTACAAGTCTTCTGTCATGGCAGAATCGACGTCAAAAGTCATGACGCTGTCGAATTCCGGCGGCAAGTGGCTGATCGAAACCGAGAAGTAACGCATTGAACAAACTAGCTTTCCATTCCATCCTGGGCGCCGCGATGCTGGTTGTTGCGAAGATGGCCTGCGCTGCTTCTCCCGATGCGCTTCTGGTTCAGAGCCTGATCGATATCAGCCACAGCCAGATGAATTCCGCGCTTTCAAGCATAGACAGCGTGCTCAAGACCAATCCCAATTTCAGGCTGGCACAGCTCGTCAAGGGGGATATCCTGCTCGCTCGCAGCAGGCCGATCAGCAAGCTGGGCGATGTGGCGGGCGCCCCTCCCGATCGCATCCAGGGTTTGAGGGAGGAGGCGCTTGCCCGCGTGATGCGCCACGAACAGCGGCCGGGCGAGGATACCGTGCCGAGCTATCTGGTGGAAATGCGGCCGGAACAAAAGTATGCGATAGTCGTCGATCTCGACAAGTCGGCGCTTTACCTTTACCGGAACGTCGATGGCGAGCCGCAATACGTCGCCGATTATTACATCACGAGCGGAAAGCAGTCCGGCGAGAAGGTTTCGGAAGGGGACAAGAAAACCCCGATCGGCGTATACCGCGTGACAGGGCACCTGCCGGAAAGCAAGCTGCCGGCATTTTACGGCTCCGGAGCTTTTCCGATCAGCTATCCGAACGAATGGGACAGGCACGAGGGGCGGAGCGGACATGGCATCTGGCTTCACGGCACCCCTCCCGACACCTACAGCAGGGTTCCGAAGGCAAGCAGCGGCTGCGTCGTCCTGGCCAATCATGATCTCACCGACATAGGCGACCACCTGCAGCTGGGCGTGACGCCCGTGATCATTTCCGATTCGATCAGGTGGGAAAGCCGGAAAGAGGCCGAGGCGATGCGTCAGTCGGTCGATGGTGCGCTGCAGAAGTGGCGGCACGACTGGGAAAGTCTCGACAATGACGCCTATCTCGGGAACTATTCGAAACAATTCTTTTCGGACACAATGGGGTTTCCGGAATGGGCGAAATACAAGTCCAAGGTCAATTCGACGAAGTCCTGGGTGAAGATCACGATCTCGAATGTCAGCGCCTTCCTGTATCCCGGCAAGGCCGGCTTTTTCGTGGTAAGCTTCGACCAGGATTACTCCAGCAATAACTTCCACAACAAGATGAGAAAGCGGCAGTACTGGATCAGGGAAGGGAATGCCTGGAAAATAATTTATGAGGGTGACGCATGAAATCTAGCATGAAGTATTTCGTTCTCTTGTTCGCGCTGCTGAGCGGCTCTGCCATGGCTGCGAACCCCGAGGTGGAAATGAAGACGAACATGGGGGATGTCCTGATCGAGCTTTATCCCGAGAAGGCGCCCAAAACGGTCGAGAATTTCCTGCAGTATGTGAAGGACGGGTTCTACAGCGGCACCATATTCCACCGCGTGATCAAGGGCTTCATGATCCAGGGCGGAGGATTCACGACAGGATTCAGGGAAAAGGCAACCCGCCCGCCGATAGCCAACGAGGCAGCCAACGGGCTGCATAACATCCCCGGAACGGTCGCCATGGCGCGCACCATGGACCCGAATTCGGCCACTGCCCAGTTCTTCATCAACGTGAACGACAACAGGAGCCTCAATTACATCGACTCCTCCGCGGAGAGGATCGGCTATTGCGTGTTCGGCAGGGTGGTCAAGGGCATGGACGTGGTGAACAAAATCGCAGCCCTTCCCACAGGCCCGGGAGGCTCCTTTCCGTCCGACGTGCCCAAAAAAGCCGTCGTCATCCAGAGCATGACAGTCATTTCAAAATAAGGAAAAGCATGATCAAACTGCATACCACTCACGGCATCATTTCGCTCGAACTCGATTTCGAAAAGGCGCCAGTAACCTGCGAAAATTTCGTTTCCTATGTCGAAAGCGGCTTCTACGACAACACCATATTCCATCGCGTGATCGGCGGATTCATGATCCAGGGCGGCGGATTCGAGCCGGGCATGAAGCAGAAGAAAAGCCTTGCGCCGATCAAGAACGAGGCGGACAACGGGCTGAAGAACGAGGCCTATACCATCGCCATGGCGAGAACGCCGGATCCCCATTCCGCATCGAGCCAGTTCTTCATCAATCTGGTCGACAACGACTTCCTGGACTATACGGCTGCCACCCCCCAGGGCTACGGCTATTGCGTTTTCGGCAAGGTGGTGGAAGGGGCCGAAATCGTCTCGCAAATCGGAAAACTCAAAACGACAAGCCAGGCAGGCCACCGGGACGTCCCGGTAGAGGATGCCGTCATAACCAAAGCGGAAGTGTGCTGAAAGCCTAGGTGGGCCGCGCTCTTTTCATTTCGGATATCCATCTTTCCGGGAATGAAACCGGAGTCTCCAGGCTGTTTTTCAGATTTCTCGAAAGTCAGGCGGCCAGTGCCTCTTCGCTTTACATCCTGGGCGATCTTTTCGATGCCTGGGCGGGGGACGACGATCTCGACGACCCCTTCAACAGCCAGGTGATTTCCAGCCTGAGAAAACTGGCCGACTCGGGCGTTGCGCTCTACATCATGCACGGCAACCGGGATTTCCTGATGGGAGGGCGGTTTTTCGAAGCATCCGGGGCCACGCACCTGTCCGACCCATGCCTGGTATCTGCCTGCGGCGGAAAAATCCTGCTCACTCATGGCGATGCGCTTTGCACCAGCGACACCGAATATCAGGCTTTCCGGCGGACAGTCCGCGCCGAAGCATGGCAGTCTGCCTTTCTTGCCCAGCCGCTAGCCGCACGCAAGGAGGCCATCGCCCAGTTGCGGCGGCAAAGCGAGCAAATGAAGCAGGAAAAGGCCGTTGCGATCATGGATGTCGATCACGCTGCGGCAGGCAGCCTGCTGACTGAAAACAGCTGCACCCGCATGATTCATGGCCATACCCACAAGCCGGGGAGGCATGCGTTCGATCTGGATGGCAATGCCTGCGAAAGATGGGTTCTGGGCGACTGGCATGACAAGGTTGCCCTCTGCATTGCCTGCGAAGAGGATGAAATCAGGTTTCTGGATGCGGGCGAATAGGCGAGCATTTCTCTCGACATTGTTCGAAGCCGCAACTTTGACTAAAATAGGGGCACCATAACAAATTTAGGAGAAGAAATGGAACACGCTTTGCCACAGCTCCCGTATGCAATGGATGCCCTGGCTCCTCATATGTCCAAGGAGACTTTCGAGTACCATTACGCCAAGCATCACCAGGCTTATGTGACGAATCTCAACAACCTGATCAAGGGCACGGACTACGAGAACCTCGATCTTGAGGCCATCATCAAGAAAGCGCCTGCAGGCGGCATATACAACAATTCGGCGCAAGTTTGGAATCACACCTTCTTTTGGAACTGCATGAAGCCGAACGGCGGGGGCGAGCCTTCGGGCGCTCTGGCTGCGGCAATCAAGGCAAAGTGGGGCTCTTTCGACGAATTCAAGAAAGCCTTCCAGGCTTCCGCAGTGGGCAATTTCGGTTCGGGCTGGACCTGGCTCGTGAAAAAGGCCGATGGTACCGTGGATATCGTCAACATGGGCGCTGCCGGAACCCCCCTGACGACAGGCGACAAAGCGCTGCTTTGCGTCGACGTGTGGGAGCATGCCTACTATATCGACTACCGAAACCTTCGTCCCAAGTTCGTCGAAACCTTCCTGAACAATCTCGTCAACTGGGATTTCGTGGCGAAGAATTTCGCCTGATCCAGGCGATCCGCAACAGCAAAAAGGCCCGGCTTGTCCGGGCTTTTTGTTCTTGGGTGGACATTTCCTGGGAATTGTGGTAGAAAAATACATCCCGATAGCGCGCGCTGGCAGGGCGAAAAGTTGCCGCTTCGGATGACGGGATTTCCAGGGAGCATCATGAGCATTTCAGGCCTCGGCCTATATTCTGCGAACAATTTGGACGAGGCGATTCCATCGCCGGCGAACCAGCAGGCAAAGGCGGCGATTCCGCCCAGGCTGGCTGATCAGCAGGCCGGCGCGGCGCTCTCCGAGGCGAATTATCAGCCGACGATCTCCGCTTACGGGCAGGCCCAGAACGCCCTGGCCTACCTGCGCTCCACTGTCCAGAGCATGGATCAGTCGGCGCATTCCGGGGATGCGACGGGCGGGTTTCGTCCCGGAGGCGGCTCACAGGGAAGCAATCCGTTCCACGCAGCGGATTCGGTCGCTGCAACTGCGATCGACCGGGTTGCGCATGCCACCCAGTCTTTCGTCGACGCCTACAATGCGAATGGTGAGGGCAGCAGCCTGATCGCCTCCGCACTCAATTCCGCTGGCCTAGCCGGAATCGGTATCACCAGACGGCCCAACGGCGCTTTGTCGCTCGATGCTCAAGCCCTGCAAAATGCGCTGGCTTCGAATCCTGGAGAGGTTGCCCAGGTTTTTTCTGCGGTTGCTTCCCGGGTCAAAGAGAACGCGCAGCAGCCCGCAGGCGAGCCCCGGGGGGGCGTCCAGCAGGCGACTTCGCCCCCTTCCGATGCTCCGGCTCAGCAGGAAAGCCCGCTGCCTCCGCAGGTGGCGCTGAATCGGACGCGCCTCGCCGCGCAATACGGTGCCGTATCCAGGCTGGGTTGACTTTTCGTTTAAAGGCTATAAGATTGCTTCATGGTTCATTTCTTAGCCGCATACCTGCTGTCCTTCTCCCTGCTTCTGGCAGGGCTGCTGCGCCTCGCGCGCTAAAATCCCAACCTTTTCCAATCCATTCAGTTTTTCATCGGCCGCGATAGTCGGCCGGGTTTCCATTTTCAGATTTGGGAGTGAAGCATGTTGACGAACCCGTCGCAGAAATACCGGCCTTTCCCGCCGGTGGGATTGAAGGACAGGTCATGGCCTGACAGGACGATTGCATCCGCACCGATATGGATGAGTTCCGATTTGAGGGACGGCAATCAGGCCCTGATAGAGCCCATGGGCGTGGAAAAAAAACTCAGAATGTTCGAAACCCTGATCAGGACAGGGTTCAAGGAAATCGAGGCGGCTTTCCCCTCCGCTTCCAGAACCGATTTCGATTTCGTCAGGGCATTGATCGAGGAGGGCAGAATTCCGGACGACGTCACCATCGAAGTGCTGACGCCTTCCAGGGAGGAATTGATCCGGCGCACCATGGAATCCCTGCGGGGCGCCCGGCGTGCGATCGTGCACCTGTACAATCCCACTTCTCCGGCATTCAGGAGAACCGTATTCAATCTTGATCGCGCCGGGACGATCGAGCTTGCCGTGCGCGGGGCGGCGGCGATCAAGTCCCTGGCGGAGGAAATGCCGCAGACGCAATGGACTTTCCAGTATTCCCCGGAGACTTTCAGCGCCACCGAGCTCGATTTCTCCAAGGCAATCTGCGATGCCGTGGCGGATGTCTGGCAGCCGACGAGGGAATCGAAGATGATCGTGAATCTGCCGGCAACCGTCGAGATGAGCACCCCCAATGTCTATGCGGACCAGGTCGAATGGATGCATCGCAATCTTGACAAGCGGGATGCGATCATTCTCTCCGTGCATCCGCACAACGACAGGGGATGCGCTGTCGCAGCCGCCGAGCTTGCCCTGATGGCTGGGGCCGAGAGAGTGGAAGGCTGCCTGTTCGGAAACGGCGAGCGTACCGGAAACGTCGATCTCGTTACCCTTGCCCTCAATCTCTATACCCAGGGCATCGCTCCGGGACTCGATTTTTCGGACATCGATCTCGTCAGGCAGTGCGCCGAATACTGCAACCAGCTTCCCGTGCATCCGCGCCATCCCTATGCGGGAGACCTCGTATTCACCGCGTTTTCCGGCTCCCATCAGGATGCCATCAGGAAGGGTTTCGCTGCAAGAAAACCGGAGGGGGTCTGGGAAATTCCCTATTTGCCTATCGATCCTGCCGATCTCGGGAGAAATTACGGCGCCATCATCCGGGTCAACAGCCAGTCTGGGAAGGGCGGGATCGCCTATCTGCTCGAACAGGAATACGGCCTTGCGATGCCGAGAAGGCTGCAGATCGAGTTCTCCCAGGTGGTGCAAAAGGAGATGGACGAGCGGGGATGCGAGATGGATGCGCAGGCCCTTTACGCCATGCTCGAGACGGAATATCTCTCAGGCTGCTGCGCCATCGAGCACCATCTGATCGAAAGCGAAGGGGGCGTTGAGATTCACGCCGAAATCGAGGAGGTCGGCAACGTTAGGCGGATAAAGGGCATCGGGAACGGGCCGATAGATGCATTCGTCAGGGCGCTCGACGAAGACATCAGGGTGCTGGACTATCATGAGCATGCCATCGGAAGCGGGGCGAACGCCAGGGCTGTCGCCTACATTGAAATGCGCGTTGCGAATGGAGACACGCTGCACGGCATCGGGATCGATTCCAATATCGTCACGGCCTCCTTCAAGGCGATTCTGAGCGGACTCTATCGCGCTTCGAGGATGGTCATGATGAGGGCGTCCTGAAGGCTGAGATTCGAATCGGGAAGCGGGGCGTTTCGCCGGGCGATACTCCCCCGTCAATCGTGATAAAATTGCCTTTTTTTGATCGGGGAAGTCATGTTCTCAGCAAACCAAACCATCGCGGGGTTCGACCCGGAATTGTGGGCGGCCATGGAGTCGGAATCGAGGCGCCAGGAAGACCACATCGAGCTCATTGCTTCCGAAAACTATACCAGCCCGCGCGTGCTGGAAGCGCAGGGGTCGGTGCTGACCAACAAATACGCCGAAGGCTATCCCGGCAAGCGCTATTACGGCGGTTGCGAATATGTGGATATCGTCGAGCAGCTCGCGATCGATCGCGCGAAATCCCTGTTCCATGCCGAATATGCCAACGTCCAGCCGCATTCCGGGTCCCAGGCGAATGCCGCCGTTTACATGGCGATGCTCAAGCCCGGAGATACGGTTCTCGGCATGTCCCTCGCCCACGGCGGACATCTGACCCACGGCGCATCGGTCAACTTCAGCGGAAAGATTTATCATGCAGTGACCTATGGGCTCCATCCCGATACCGAGGAAATAGACTACGACGAAGTGGAACGGCTGGCCCATGAGCATAAGCCGAAAATGATCGTTGCCGGAGCCTCCGCCTATTCTCTCGTCATCGACTGGAAGCGTTTCCGGCATATCGCCGACAGCGTGGGTGCATGGCTTTTCGTGGACATGGCCCATTATGCGGGACTGATCGCTGCCGGGCTCTACCCGAGCCCCGTAGGCATCGCGGATTTCGTGACCACCACCACCCACAAGACCTTGCGGGGCCCCAGGGGGGGATTGATTCTGGCGAAGGCAGAGCACGAGAAGGCGATCAATTCCAGCATCTTTCCCGGCATCCAGGGCGGCCCCCTGATGCATGTGATCGCGGGAAAGGCCGTGGCGCTGAAGGAAGCCGGCACGCGCGAATTCAAGGAATACCAGGAGCTCGTGATCGACAATGCGCGCGTCATGGCCAAGGTGCTGCAGGAGCGGGGACTCAGGATCGTTTCCGGGCGCACCGACAGCCATCTTTTCCTGGTCGACCTGCAGGCCAAGCACATCACCGGCAAGGATGCCGAAGCAGCGCTCGGGCGCGCCCATATCACGGTCAACAAGAATGCGATCCCGAACGATCCGCAGAAGCCTTTCGTGACGAGCGGAATCCGGATCGGGTCTCCCGCGATCACCACGCGCGGCTTCAGGGAAATCGAGGCAGATCAGCTCGGCAACCTGATCGCCGACGTTCTCGATGCGCCGGGAGACGACGCCGTGATCGCGCGGGCCGCTTCCGCAGTCAAGGCCCTTTGCAAACGCTTTCCGGTTTACGGATAAGCCATGAAATGCCCGTTTTGCGGCGCCAATGATACCAGTGTAATGGATTCGCGCGTCGGCGAGGAAGGCAACAGCATTCGCCGCAGGCGCCGCTGCCAGGTCTGCCAGAAACGTTTCACCACTTACGAGACCGCGGATCTGATGATGCCGCAGGTGGTCAAGCAAAACGGGAACCGTGCCGAATTCGACAGGGACAGATTGCGCACCGGATTCGCCAGGGCGCTGCACAAGCGGCCCGTGCCGACCCCGCTGGTGGACGAGGCGATAGACCGCATTGTGCAGAAAGTGCTGAGCCTTGGGGAGCGCGAAATTTCCTCGCGCCAGATCGGGGAGATGGTGATGGCGGAACTTTACAAGCTGGACAAGGTGGCCTACATCCGCTTCGCATCGGTTTACCGAAGCTTCGAGGATGTCGAGGATTTCAGGGAAGCGATCAGGGAAGTCGAGAAGCCCAAAACCCTGCGCAAGAGCGATTGATGTTCTCCGGCCAGGATCGCCTGTACATGGCGGAGGCGCTGCGTCTTGCCGAGCGGGGGCTGTACACCGCGACCCCCAATCCCCGGGTTGGCTCGGTTCTCGTGAAGGACGGAAAAATCGTCGGGGAGGGCTGGCATCAAAAGGCGGGGATGCCGCATGCCGAGATCAATGCGCTGCTCGACGCGGGCGAGTCGGCGAGAGGTTCGACCCTTTATGTGACGCTCGAACCCTGCAGCCATTTCGGCAGGACCCCGCCTTGCGCGGACGCGATCGTCGATGCCGGCATTTCCCGGGTCGTGATCGGGATGAAGGATCCCAATCCGCTCGTCTCGGGGCGCGGGATCGGGCGCATGGAAAAGGCAGGCATCCTAGTCGAATGCGGTCTTCTGGAGGCCGAAGCCATGGAACTCAATCCCGGATTCGTCTCCAGGATGATGCGCGGAAGACCCTGGGTCAGGCTCAAGATCGCAGCCAGCCTGGATGGGAAAACGGCGCTTCGGAACGGCGCCAGCCAGTGGATTACGGGAGAAGCTGCAAGGCATGACGGCCACAGGCTGCGGGCGCGTTCCTGCGCCCTGCTCACGGGAATCGGCACCGTTCTTGCGGACGATCCGAGATTGACTGCGAGGGCCGTCGAAACTTCCAGGCAGCCGATGATCGTCGTTCTGGACAGCGAACTCAGGCTCCCGTCCCATGCGAAATTGCTGGGCGGCAAGGTGCTCGTTGCGACAGCCAGCGAAGATGCCCGGGAAATCCGAAGACTGGACGCGCTGGGAGTGGAGGTGGCTCATCTTCCCGACGGCAAGGGGCGCGTCGATATTGCGGGGCTGCTGGCCGAACTGGGAAAGCGGGGAATCAACGAACTGCTGGTGGAAGCGGGAGAAGGCGTCAATGGCGCCATGCTGGAAGCCGGGCTTGTCGACGAGATCGTTTTCTATCTTGCGCCGCATCTCATCGGAAATCGCGCGAAAGGCATGTTCGACTTCCCCGAACTCGAAAAAATGGCAGACAGGTTCGAACTGAAAATCAGGGATGTCAGAATGGTGGGAAAGGATTTGCGGATCATCGGGAGGCCGGATGTTTAGCGGCATTGTGGCGTCGGTCGGGAAAGTCGTCAGGGCAGAGCCCGTGGACAAGGGATTGCGTCTTGAGATCGATGCGGGAAGCCTCGATCTTTCGGATGTCCTGCTCGGGGACAGCATAGCAGTCAGCGGCGTCTGCCTCACGGTGGTGGCGGTTGACGGCAAGGTTTTTCAGGTCGACGTTTCGCAGGAAACTCTGGATTGCACCTGCGCGCTGGATGCGGGAAGCGAGGTGAATCTGGAGAAGGCGCTGCGGCTGTCCGACAGGCTGGGCGGACACCTCGTCAGCGGCCATGTGGACGGTGTCGGAGAAGTGGTTTCCTTCGATCAGGCAGGCGAGTGCATGCATCTTGCCATCCGCTCCCCGAAACCCGTTTCGAAATTCATCGCGACCAAGGGATCGGTCACGGTGAACGGCGTGAGCCTTACCGTCAATGCCGTCGAAGGCGACATCTTCCACATCAACCTGATACCGCACACCCTGGCGATGACGAATCTCAGGCATCTTGCTCCGGGAAGCCGGGTGAATCTGGAAGCCGACATGCTGGCGAGATATGTCGAGCGCATCCTGGAAGCCCGGGAAGAGCCTGTCTCTTGACCGGGGCGGAAATCCAAAGCAGAATGAAAAAATGAAAAGGCTATTTCTGTTTTCGGCATTGTTGTGCTTCCTGGGCTTGTACAGCATCGAGGTTGCGCATCATCATGTCAAGGATGCAGACGAAATGGCCTGCGCGGTATGCCATGTCGCAGCGCATTCTGCCGCGCATGCGCCGGTCCAGCCTTTGCGCGCTCCGACATTTGCACCTGTGCTGCTTTTCCTGGTTTCCCTGGCCGGGGTGTTCTGCCTGTTCGATCGCGGCGCGCTTCGCCCGCGCTCGCGCTCTCCTCCTGCATTCTCCTGACTGATGCATTTCCGCTTCCCGCAAGGGAACGGTAAGCCCGTTGCAAGATTTGAAGCGGGCGGTGTTGGAATTTCCGGGAGAGAAAGCAATGAAAAGGGTTTTCTTGCTGGCTGGACTGATGGTGCCGATTGCCGCCCAGGCGATCGAAGTTCAGGGCAACGTGAAGGATGGATTGGGCAGGGCCGTTCCTGCTGCGAAGCTCGATTTGCAGAATGCGCAGGGCAAAACGATTTTCCATGCCAGAAGCTCGAAGGACGGGCATTTCGTTTTTCCCAACGTGCCTCCGGGGATTTATGCGATCCTGGCGAAGAAGCCGGGCTTCACGGTCGGGATGGCTATCGTCACGGTGGGCGCAGGAAAACCGGCGGCGGCATCGATCACTTTGGCGGCACACCATGCGCTGGAGATGAACGTGGTCGCCGCACGGATTCGCCATCCGCAAAATGCTGCCCAAGATGGCAGCAGCGTCTATCGCCTGGATCAGGCGGCGATCAAGGCGATGCCCCAGGGCGAGAACACTCCGCTCAACGAGGTGCTGCTGCGCGCGCCAGGGGTGGTTCAGGATTCTTTCGGCCAGATCCATGTGAGAGGAGATCATGGCGATCTTCAGTACCGGATCAATGGCATCATGCTTCCGCAGGGCATCAGCGGCTTCGGGCAGAATCTGGATACGCGCTTCGCCGAAAGACTCGATCTCCTGACCGGGGTGCTGCCTTCGCAGTACGGCTACCGGACAGCGGGCGTGGTCGATATCCATACCAAGAGCGGCGCATTCCAGAAGGGGGGCACCCTGGATTTTTACGGTGGCAGCCACAACACTTTCGAACCCTCGATTCAGTATGGCGGGTCGGAAGGCAAGTTCAATTACTACATGAGCGGCTCCTTCTTGCAGGACAATCTGGGCATCCAGTCCCCCACCCCTGGAGCCAATCCGCTTCATGACAGGACGACGCAGCTGAGAGGATTCGGGTATTTTTCCTATCTGATGAATCCGACCACGAGCGTCAATCTGATTCTGGGCAGCTCCCAAAGCCAGTTCCAGATTCCCAACACGCCGAATCTGCCCCAGAATTATGTCCTTGCCGGGATGCCGGCTTATCCTTCTGCCAATATCAACGATAACCAGACAGAAACCAACCGCTACGGCATTCTTGCACTGAAGGGAACAGGAGGCCCCAGAACGGACTATCAGCTTTCGGTTTTCAGGCGCTATTCGAGCGTGGCCTATACGCCTGATCCCTATGGCGATCTGATCTACAATGGCGTTGCCTCCACTGTTCTGAGGAGCAATCTCGCAAATGGATTGCAGGGAGATGGAAGCTATCGCCTGAATGATGCGCATACCTTGCGTGCCGGGTTGTTCACCAGCGAGGAATATGCGGTATCCAACAATACTTCCGCCGTTTTCCCAGCCGATGCTTTTGGCAATCAGACCAGCGGCACTCCTTTCAATATCGTCGACAATTACACGAAAGCCGCCTGGCTGTACGGCATTTATCTGCAGGACGAATGGCATCCGGCGAAGAAGCTTACAGTCAATTACGGCGCCCGATTCGACGTGATGAATGCTTATGTGAATGCGAGCCAGCTGAGTCCGCGGCTTGGGCTCGTTTATCAGGCGACCAGAGACACTGCTTTTCACGTCGGCTATGCGCGCTATTTCACGCCGCCGGCGACGGAGTTGATCGCTCCCACCAGCATCGCCAAATTCCAGGGCACGACCAATGCCTTGCCAACCGACGTGAATACCAATGTGCTGCCCGAGCGCAGCCATTATTTCGATGCCGGTGTGACGCATCAGTTCACTCCCGAGCTCAACATTGGCCTCGACAGCTATTTGCGGCTGGTTCAGGATCTTCTGGACGAAGGGCAGTTCGGGCAGTCGCTCATCTACTCGCCATTCAATTATCAGCAGGGCAAGATTTACGGGCTGGAAGTGACCGGAAACTACAAGAAGGACAATTTCTCATCCTACCTGAATTTTGCCGCATCCCGGGCGCTGGGAAGGAACATCGTATCGGGGCAGTACAACTTTTCCGCACAGGAACTTGCCTATATCTCCAACAACTGGGTGCATCTGGATCACGATCAGACTTATACCGCATCGACAGGCTGGTCCTATCTTTGGCATGGCACGAGTTACAGCATGGATGCCCTGCTCGGCAGCGGATTGCGCAGAGGGTTCGCCAATACTGCCAGCATGCCGGGCTACGTTCAGGTGAATCTGGGAATGACGAGAAAGCTCTATCTGCCACAACTCGGCAAGGTGGAGGGAAGGGTGAGCGTGATCAATCTGCTCAACCAGATTTACGAGATCCGGGACGGGTCGGGAATAGGGGTCGGCGCGCCGCAGTATGGTCCGACGCGAGCATTCTATGTGGGGTTGAGCAAGGGCTTTTGATTAATTTTGGAGGTTGAACATGCAGGGATTGAACGAAGCTTGGGAGGCAATACGTTTCGGAGGGGTGATGATCTATCCTCTCCTGGCTCTGGGCGTGATCGCGCTCTACATCATGATCGACAAGGCTTATGTTTACATGAGGTATGTGCGTATTCAAGCGCCGCTGCTTGAGCTTGTCGAAACCTATGGCTTTTCGTGGGGCGAGCTTGAGAAGCAGATCAAATCCCTCGAAGAGCGCCATTATTTCGGACGCTTTTTCAGGCCGATTATGGAAAATCGCGCAAAACCGGTATGGTGGGTCGAATCCCGTGCAGCCGACGAGGCGCAGCAGATAGAGAAATCGATGAGCAGGGGATTGTGGGTGCTTGAAACCGTGGTGACTGCAGCGCCGCTGCTGGGATTGCTCGGTACCATCACCGGCATGATGCACGCCTTCAAGCTGATCGGCGGGGCGGGGCTGGTCGATCCGACCGGGGTTACCGCAGGGGTGGCGCAGGCGCTGATCGCCACCGCACTCGGCCTTTTCATCGCGCTCATCTGCCTGTTCGCCTTCAATTTCTTTTCGCGCCTGCAATCCCAGACGCTGGATGAAA
>Ga0315298_1004039_pt1 | contig 22429 bp, 19 predicted proteins | sample WHS_1_MG_FD_203077 | JGI IMG/M metagenome (GOLD analysis project Ga0315298, IMG submission 203077) | Extremophilic microbial mat communities from Washburn Hot Springs, YNP, Wyoming, USA - WHS_1_MG | ecosystem: Environmental > Aquatic > Thermal springs > Hot (42-90C) | place: USA: Wyoming...
GCCCGGCTAAGAAATCAGGATCTTCCAATATGCGCTGGTGCAAGGGGATGCTCGTAAAAATCCCTTCCACTACAAACATCTCCAGCGCCCGCGCCATCCGCCGGATCGCCTCCCCGCGGTCCGAACCATAAGCCACCAGCTTTGCCACCAACGAGTCGTAGTACGGAGTAATCAGGGCGTCCGTGTACACCGCAGTGTCTACGCGGATGCCGATGCCTCCTGGTAAGTTCAAGCCTGTAATCCGCCCTGGGCACGGGGCAAACGTCTCCGGGTGTTCGGCGTTAATCCGGCATTCGATGGCATGCCCCCGGATCTCGACGGGTCCTCGGAGAATATCCCGCAATTCGTAGCCTGCCGCAATCAGGATCTGAGACTTTACGATATCCACGCCGGTCACGCACTCGGTAACAGGATGCTCCACCTGCACGCGCGCATTCACCTCGATGAAGTTCAATGAGCCGTCTTCGTCCATCAGGAACTCCACCGTCCCGGCATTCGTGTATCCTACCTCACGGATCGCCTTTTTCAGGTGCTGGGAAACTTCCTCCCGTAAAGCAGGCGAAAGCGACGGGGAAGGCGCCTCTTCCAGAAGCTTCTGGTGGCGTCTTTGGATGGTGCACTCCCGCTCACCAAGAATCTCCACGTTTCCATGTTCGTCCGCCAGAACTTGAAATTCGATATGACGCGGGGAGGCGATGAATTTCTCCAGGTACAGATCCGGGCAAGTAAACGCCGCTGCGGCCTCCTGTTGCGCCTGATCAAACAGCGCCGGAAGATCTTCCGGACGCTTCACCACGCGCATGCCGCGCCCACCCCCTCCGGCGGCCGCTTTCAGCATCACTGGATAGCCAATTTGCGCCGCTAAAACGCTCGCCTCGTCGGGACTGCGGAGGCTGCCGTCGGAACCCCGCAGCACAGGTACGCCGGCGGCTTTCATGGCTTCCCGCGCCTCCTGCTTGAACCCCATCATGCGTATCAGTTGCGGCGAAGGTCCAATGAACTTGATGCCGGAGGCCTCACAAACCTCCGCGAACTCCGCGTTTTCGCTCAAAAACCCGTAGCCGGGGTGGATGGCCTCGGCGTTGGTGATCTCCGCAGCGCTGATAATGGAAGGTATATCCAAGTAGCTCAGGGCGCTTTTCGCCGGACCAATGCACACCGCCTCATCCGCAAAGCGCACATGCAAGCTGTTCCGGTCCGCCTCCGAATACACGGCTACGGTAGGAATCCCTAAATCCTTGCACGCGCTGATAATCCGCAGTGCAATTTCACCTCGGTTCGCAATCAGGATTTTTCGAAACATCGGCAGTGCAGGCGTGAGCTAGGATGGCTTGATCGCAAACAACGCCTCGCCATATTCAACCGGCTTGGCGTTTTCCACCAGCTTGGCGACAATGACGCCGGATTCTTCCGCCTCAATCTCATTCATGAGTTTCATGGATTCGATGATGCACAGCACCTTGCCTTTTTCGACACGGTCTCCAACCCGCACGAATGGCGGCGCGCCGGGCTTCGGAGCCTCATAAAACGTTCCGACGATGGGCGCCCTTTGAATAAACAGCGTCGGGTCACTCATTGGATCGTCGCTGGCGGCAGGCGCAGGCGCCGCAGCCGGAGCCGGAGCTGGCGCCGCCGGCAATGCGGTTGGCGCAGCCACAGCCGAAATCGCAGGCGCAACCGCCGCCACCACGGGCGCCACAGCTTCGCCGGCGCCCAACGTGCGACGGATGCGAACTTTATTCGCTCCGCGCTCCACTTCGAGTTCGGCTACGCCGGACTCCACCACGAGCTGGATCAGTTCCTTGATATCCTGGTTTGTCATTTCATTCATCGCAGCGTTCCCTATACCACCACAGGCTCTTTGCTGGTGGGCGTAAGAACTTCGCAGCCGTTCTTCGTAACTAACACGGTGTCTTCTATACGAATACCGCAGAAATCCTCGATATACACGCCCGGCTCAATCGTAATGACCATCCCAGCTTTGAGCTGTGTCTTCACTTTCTTCCCAAGACGCGGCGCTTCGTGAATCTCCAAACCCAAACCGTGCCCGGTAGAATGCACAAAAAATCGGTCGAGACGCCAGCGGGCTAACGTGATGCGGCATGCCGCGTCCACCTTTTCCGCCGCTATGCCTTCTCGCACAGCTTCCACGCCCGCCATCTGCGCTTCGCGGACGGCGGCATAGTAATGAAGCAACCGCTTCCCTGCCCCGCCCACGAACAACGTCCGCGTCATATCACTCAGGTAGCCCCCGAGTTTCGCGCCCATATCAATCAGTAGCACCTGCGCGGCTTCAATGCGGGCCGAGGTAGGCTGCGCATGTGGCAATGCAGCCCGGGCGCCAGACGCCACGATGGTGTCGAAAGCAGTCCCCTCCGCCCCCAAGCGCCGCATTTGATAATCGATCTCCGCCGCCAGATCCGCTTCGCTCATCTCCGGCTTCAACCGCTTCAGAGCGCGTTCCAGAGCCCGCGAGTTCAGTTCAACCGACGCCCGGATGGCCGCAATTTCTTCAGGCGCTTTCACCATCCTGTATCCTTCCACCCAGCCTCTGACCGCTACGGCGCGGCTGCCCGGACGCAACCCGTCGCATAGCTCCGTATAGGAGTCAAACAGCACGCGATGAGATTCAAATCCTACACGCCGTAGTTTGCGGCGCCGCACAAGCTTCAGCGCTTCCGGAATCAACGGCCCGCGGGCGACTTGAACGGCGCAATCGCATTCTTCCCCTGCCTGAATTTCATAGCGCCGGTCCGTAAATAACACAGCGCCGCCCTCCCATAACAAAAGCAAAGCGTTGCTGCCTGTGAACCCCGCTAAATAACGGATGTTCGGCAATGCCGAAACCAGCAGACAGTCCACCCCCTTCGCGCGAAACTCGCGCACGAGATTCTGGCGGCGCTGGCTATAAATGGCTTTCTGCACAGAGCTGGCGATCGGCTTGTATGAATATAACAGCTTGATTATAGCGAACCGGGCGGGCCTGTTCGGACCAGGGTGGCGCCGGCGCGTTTAACCCCGGCGCTTGAGAACCTCCTTACTGGTTCTCTTTCCACTCCTCATACCAAGCCATTTGTATCGCTTCCAGTTTGGCTTCATTGGACGCTAGGGGATCATCTGCAAAATCTTCAAGCGCGGTGATCCACTTATGTAGGTCGGTGAAGCGCACCGTCAATGGATCCGTATCGGGATGCTCTTCATACAGTCGCAAGGCAATATCTTCAATATGGCTCCACGTCAGACCGGGCATCAGATTTTCGTTCCTTTGAGCGCCGCTCGAACGGCTGTATCCATCATGGTTTCCGCAAGCTTGAGAGTAGCTTGATTGAGAGCGTCAATTTGCGCGCGAATCAGAAGGTGATCGTCGCAGTGATACGCCAGCAGCAGCTTATTCACGGCCTCGTCGACCGCTTCGCGTTCGGCATCGCTCAGTTCGAGCCAAGCCTCGTTCTGTTTCGCCTTCTCCACTGCCGCCAAGATAGCGTCCGCTTCCACCCGCGCCTCCCGCACCTGCCGCTCCCGGAAATCCGCCTCCGCCAACTCAATGGACTCGCGAATCATGGCTTCCACTTGCTCATCCGTCAGCCCGTAAGACGGCTTGACCTCGACGCTCTGTTCCTTGCCCGTACGCAGATCTCGCGCGGTCACGTTCAGGATGCCGTTGGCGTCAATCAAAAACCGAACTTCAATGCGAGCCATTCCGGCTGGCATGGGCTCGATGTCTTTGAGGTCAAAACGGGCCAAACTGCGACAGTCGCGGGCAAGCTCCCGCTCGCCCTGCACCACGTGTATCAGGACGTTCCGTTGCCCATCCACCGCCGTGGTAAACGTCTCCGCCGCGCTGGCCGGTATGGTCGAGTTCCGGTGGATCAGCTTGGATACTACCCCTCCCATGGTTTCTATGCCCAGCGAGAGCGGCGTTACGTCCAGCAGCAGCTTGTCCTCTATGTCGCCGGACAGGATGGCGCCCTGCACTGCGGCGCCCAGCGCCACCACCTCATCCGGATTGAGTTCGGTGTGCGGGCGCGTTCGGAACAACTTCTCTACTGCGGCGCGCACCATTGGAATGCGGGTCGAGCCGCCCACGAGCACCACTTCATCGATCTGCTCCGGCTTCACGCCGGCGTCAATCATACAATTACGGCACGGTCCGAGCGTACGCTCGACGACCGGCGCGATCAGCTTCTCGAACAGCTCGCGGTCGATGCGGCGCTGATACCTCCGCCCTCTGTATTGCACTTCGATGTGAGTGAACGGAACAAACGATAACTCCTCTTTGGCTTGGATGACCGCGCGCCGCAGCCGCTGTACCGCTTCATGGTCGGAGGACACGTCCACGCCCCACTCCGAGGCGACGTCTTCCAGGGCTATGCGGAGCAGAAGGTTGTCAATGTCGTCGCCTCCCAGATGCGTGTCGCCGTTTGTCGCCAGCACCTCGAAGATGCCCTCGTGCAGCTTGAGGATAGATATGTCAAACGTGCCCCCGCCCAGATCGTAAACCGCCACGATCCCTTCTTTGCGCTTGTCCAAACCGTACGCCAGCGCGGCGGCTGTCGGCTCGTTCACCAAGCGCATCACTTCCAAGCCTGCAATCCGCCCCGCATCTTTGGTCGCCTGACGCTGGGCATCGTTGAAGTACGCCGGGACGGTAATTACGGCTTGCTTCACTTCTTCGCCCAAGTGCAGCTCAGCGTTTTTCTTAAGCTGGCGAAGAATGAACGCGGAAATTTCTGGGGGCGTGAACGTCCTTTCCCCTAGCTGAAGCCGGATCACGGATTCGCTGCCCTCCGCTATCTGGAAGGGGAACCATTTCAGCTCCTCTTGAACGTCCGCAATGCCCCTCCCCATGAGCCGCTTCACTGAGTACACGGTCCGGTGCGGCTGGGTGAGCAGGTACTCGCGCGCTGCATGACCCACCACGATCTCTCCGCCCTCCGTGTACGTCACCACGCTTGGGACAAGCTTGGCGCCGTCCTCGCCGGGAATCACGCGGGGTGAACTCACATCCATGTAGGCGACCAGGCTGTTGGTCGTCCCCAAGTCGATGCCCACTACCCGAGCGGCTTTCTTATGGCCGAAGTCAATCTGAAATGTCGCGCCCACTACTCCTCAAACCCCCGTTTCTTTGTCCACTTCCACCACCAAGTTCTGGATGTATTTCCGGCGGTCGAGCAGGTTCCGAATCTCACCTAGCACCGCACGGTCGCCGCTGGCGTCATACTTTTCAAACAGCGCCTGTAAATCCCGGTCCATCTCGTCGCGGAGCTTTATAAACTTCGCGCGCGCTTCCTCAAGTTGTGAACGAGCCTCTTGGTCTCCCGCGCGCAGCTCCTCGAGCGCCATGTTCAGCTCGAAAACCTCCTCGAGCAGCTCCGGCGGCACATCCCTGGAGCGCTGACCCGCCACCTCAAAACCGGCTTCCTTCAACACATACTCGGCTCTCAGCACAGGGTCGCGCAGAACCCGGTAGCCATCGTTCAGGATCGAAGTCGCCTCGAGGGAATAACGCTGTTCTGTGGGCGCCCGCTGCAAGAAACGATCCGGATGAAGAATGCGGCTCAACTCATAAAAGCGCCTCTGAAGTTCCTTGGCGTCCAGCGACAACCGCTTGGGGATGCCGAAAAACCGGTAATAATCCGGCGTCGGCCGTTGCAAAGCGTTGCACAACTTGCAAAACAGCGAATCTCCAGAGGAGCTGCCGCACTGCCAGCAGGTGTCCATCAGACCGAAAACGAGGTCCCGCAGCCGCACGTCTTGGCGGCGTTAGGATTGTCGAAAGCAAAACCGGAGTACATCAGCGACTCCTTGTAGTCCAGCGTCATTCCGTCAAGGTATAAGTAGCTCTTCGGATCGATAAAGATCTTGATGTCCTCAAACTCGAAGACCTTGTCGTTAGGGCGCTGGACCGGCTCATACTTGAACTGGTAGCTCAAGCCTGAGCACCCTCCTCCCAAAACGCCCAATCGCAGGCCTCCTCCTGAGACGCCTTCTTTGGCGAACGCTTCGCGAATTTTCTGGATCGCCTTCGGAGTCACCTGAATCATGCTGCTCCCCACCTCAGGATACTGCTTCGGTGACTGGACGAGATGCGCCGACGCCATTCGCCTGCTTTTTCTTGTAGTCGGCGATCGCCGCCTTGATGGCGTCCTCCGCCAGAACCGAACAATGAATCTTGACCGGCGGGAGGCTTAGCTCATTGACAATGTCCGTGTTTTTGATCGCCATCGCCTCCTCCACCGTCTTGCCTTTCACCCACTCCGTAGCCAGCGACGAACTCGCAATGGCGCTGCCGCAGCCGAAAGTCTTGAACTTCGCGTCTTCAATAATCCCCGTAACGGGATTCACTTTCAGTTGCAGCTTCATCACGTCGCCGCACTCCGGAGCGCCCACCATGCCCGTTCCTACGTTGGGGTCGTTCTTGTCCAAAGAGCCGACGTTGCGTGGATTGTTGTAATGATCCAAGACCTTGTTTGAGTATGCCATCCCAGTTTCCTTTCTAACCCATTCCGTTCTGTGGAAACCAAACCGGATCAGGGAGCCGTCCACTCCACTTTGCTCAAGTCCACCCCCTCCTTATGCATCTCCCAGAGTGGCGAGAGTTCTCTCAACTTGTTTACCACCTCCACGACCCGGTTCCCGACGTAGTCAATTTCTTCTTCGGTGTTAAACCGCCCGATGCCAAACCGGATCGAAGAGTGCGCTAGATCGTCTCCTTTGCCTAACGCCTTCAGCACATAACTCGGCTCCAGCGTCGCAGAGGTGCAAGCGGAACCGCTCGACACCGCGATATCGTTGATCCCCATCAGTAACGACTCGCCCTCCACAAAGGCGAAGCTTACATTGAGGTTATTCGGCAACCGGCGCTCCATGCTGCCGTTGATGTACACCTCATCCAGACTGCCGAGCAGCTTATCCTTCAACCGGTCACGTAAGCGCGCCATACGCGCCATCTCCTCCGGCATCTCTTGCTGGCAGATTTCGCACGCCTTGCCCAGCCCCACGATCCCCGGAACGTTCAACGTGCCTGAGCGCATCCCACGTTCGTGCCCGCCCCCGTCCATTTGCGCCGTAAGCTGCACGCGCGGGTTTTTGCGCCGGACGTATAACGCACCTACCCCTTTAGGTCCATAAATCTTATGGGCGGAGATAGACATCAAGTCGATGTTGTCGCGAATGACGTTCACCGGAACCTTGCCCACCGCCTGCACCGCGTCCGTGTGAAACAGGACTCCTTTTTCTTTAGCGATCTTCCCGATCTCCGCGATGGGCTGAAGGACGCCGATTTCGTTGTTAGCGTACATCACGCTGATCAGGATGGTCTTGTCGGTAATGGCGTCGCGCAGCATATCCAAATCGATCAACCCGTCTGGCTGCACCGGCAGGTAGGTCACGCGATACCCGTGCTTTTCAAGTTTCTTGCACGTGTCGAGCACTGCCTTGTGTTCGGTCGCCACAGTGATGATGTGGTTGCCGCGCTCGGCGTACATCTCCGCCACGCCCTTAATCGCCAAGTTGTCGGACTCAGTAGCGCCGCTGGTGAACACAATCTCTTTGGGGCTGGCCCCGATCAAATCCGCTATCTGCTTGCGCGCCTTCTCGACGGCTTCTTCCGCCGCCCAGCCGAAACTGTGATTGCGGCTCGCAGCGTTTCCAAACTGAGTGGTCAGGTACGGCATCATCGCTTCCAGAACCCGCGGGTCCAAAGGAGTTGTGGCGTGATTGTCTAAATAAATCGGAAGTTTCATGGCGTCAATGCCCTTTCATATAATCGCTGCCGTTTTCGGCTTCAACAGCGAGTTTGCCTCTCCGCCCGCAGCGCAGCGGTGCTCTTCACCCTCCGGGCGACACAGATCCCGGATGGTGGTGGAATCCAACAAGCGTAGGATCCCTTCATGCACCCGCTTCAAAGGCGCCCGGACACTACATTTATCCGAAATGCAACAGTTTTGAAAATCCGTGAAGCAATGGGTCAGAATAATCGGTCCGTCGATGAGTCGTATGACTTCCAAAGCGCTGATTTCCTCCGGAGCCTTCGCTAACCGGTATCCTCCGTTGGTCCCGTGTTCCGACCTCAAAAACCCGTGCCTAGCAAGCCGCTGAAGCACCTTCGACAGCAACGGCAACGGAATCCCGTAAGCCTCGGCGATCTCTTTCGCGCTGGAACTCGCCTCCGGCTCCATCCCCGCCAAGTGCGTAAGCGCGATCAGCCCGTAATCCGCTTTCTTCGTGAGCTTCAGCATGTTCTAATATGGGACCGATTCGGTCCTAAATCAACTGTACCGCGTTTTCCGGAATTCGTCAAGTCAAAGTTCGTCGTGTCTAGACTCAGAAGCTTCCGCCCACGAACGTTGTCCCTCGACGGGGATTAGGAGATACGAAGCGGTTGGGAATTTCCGCGCTGGCGTATCCGCCTCGTATACTAGAAAGAAATTGCCCTCCTTAGCAACCTGGCAGTGGACGCTCGGCGGCGCGTGCGCCTTTTTCGTGGGCGTAGCCAAGACAGGTGTGCCCGGTCTCGGCATTTTGGTGGTCCCGGTGATGGTGCTGGCCATCGGCGACGCCCGGCAAGCTGCGGGGTGGCTGTTGCCGGTGCTTTGCACGGCAGACGTATTTGCGGTGATCGCCTGGCGTCGGCACGCCGCCGCTAAGAAGTTGTTCGACCTTGCGCCCTGGGTGCTAGCAGGGATGGCGCTGGGCGCGTGGGCTTTGGGTTTTAGTGAAAGGACCCTGCGCCCGGTGGTGGGCATCATTGTGTTGGCCATGCTTGCTGTCTACTTATGGCGCCGCTTGGGTGCTTCTTATGGTTTGCTTTCCAGCCATCCAGCGCTTTACGGCGCCACGGCCGGATTCGCAACCACGGTAGCGAATGCGGCTGGACCCGTCATGAACCTTTACCTGCTGAGCAAGCGCCTTCCGAAAGAGGAGTTCATCGCCACCGGAGCGTGGTTTTTCTTTCTGATCAATCTCGCGAAGCTACCCATTTATATCTGGCATGGTTTGATCACGCCTGAAAGTCTGGCGGCGGATGCAGTGTTCGCCCCAGCCGTAGTGGCGGGCGCGGCCACCGGTCGCTGGCTGGTGAGGCATATTCCCAACCGGGCATTCGAAGCTCTGGTGGCGTTTCTGACGGGCATTTCGACTTTCTTGCTTTTCCGATGACGCAGAGCTCTTGTGCTATCCTGATGGGGGAAAGTCGTACTGTTCCCGCCCCAACCGAGCCGGTAGCTCAGTCGGTAGAGCATCTGCCTTTTAAGCAGGGGGCCGCGGGTTCGAGTCCCGCCCGGCTCACCATTGATTTCAAATCATTTATTCCGCCACAGCCAATTCGATAGCTCTAGCTCATTAATGGGGGCAGGCCCTGACCTGGGACTGATAAGAACCCTCCGGTTTAGCGTGGCCGGGGTGGGTTTGGGTGTGCTCCGGGACCCAGTTGGCACGTGGAGACCTTGCTGGAAGGCCCGCGTGCGGTTCAGAGAGTCGATTCCGGAGGCGCTTCCGGCGCCATCCTGCGCGACAGCTCATACGGTGAGGGCGACGCTTTCGTGGTCAGCGGGAGCCGGCAGAGTGGAGTCTACTGGCTAATGGATTCGGGGATGAACACCGATTCCTATCGCAATTACAGCGGCAATTTCCCGAACCCGGACGCCGTCCAGGAGTTCAGCGTCCAGAAAACGAGCTTCAGCGCTGAGTATGGCAACGCCATGGGCGCTGTGGTCAACGCGGTCACCAAATCGGGCGCCAACGAGTTCCACGGATCGGCTTTCGAGTTTGTGCGCAACGCAGTATTCAACGCGCGCCACTTCTCTTTAGTCACGCTTCTCAAGGTACGCGCGCAGTTTCCGGAACAGCATGTCGTCACCGCTAACGCGCAAATGCTCCAGCAAACGCTTTTGTAAGAGGCCGAGCGCCGGAGGCGGAGACTGGCTCACGGCTAGGTTACGCAACTCGCCAGGATCCTGCTTCAAGTCGTAGAGTTCGTCTGGCCCGACCGGGTTGAAGCAGTACTTGAATTCAGGGGTCCGGACGGCACGGATGCCAAACCACAGGCCGTTATACCACTCGTAGCGGTAGAACGCCTGGTCCGGACCCTCCCAAGCTTCGTCGCCTCGCTGCATCAGCGGCCACAGAGAGCGACTGTCCAGATTAGGCGTCTCCGGCTCGAGGCCCATCCATTCGGCGAGCGTTTGGTTCAAGTCGATCAGCGAAACGTGCCGTCTCAGTTCCCGCGCACGCACGCCCGGCGCGCGCACCAGCAACGGAATGCGGAAGATCTCGTCATAACAGTAGGGACCTTTATCGAAGCGGTTATGCGCCCCGCACATGTCGCCGTGATCCGCCGTCAAGACGACAAGGGTGTTATCCTCAAACCCGCTCTGACTGAGAGCGTCGAGAAGCGCGCCCAGCCCGCGGTCAAGCTGCGAAACAAAACCCCAATAGAACGCCAAGCAACGCCGCCAGTCATCCTCGCTCATGTGACCGGTGTCATGGAAAGGCCACATGACGTCCCGTTGATACGCCGGTTTCTCCGCGAAACTGTCGCGCAGGTTCGAAGGCAGTTCGATCTTGCGCCAATCGTACATGGCGTTGTACGGCGGCGCTACATGATACGGCGGATGAACGGCGTTGAAACTGACCGTAAGAAAAAAAGGGCGCTCCTGCTTCGCCGCTTCCTCCAGAAACGCTGCTCCGCTCGCCGCCATGCGAGCGACTTCGCTCCGCTCGTAGGGCTCTTGCGATGTGACATAAAACCCTGGCTTTTCCGGAAACTCCACGCCGTTCTGGTAATACTTCTGCGGGGCTCCGAAATTGGGTCGACCTATTACTTTGCCAGGGGGATCCGGGGTCCGGTCAAAACCGGCAGCCGGATAGCGATCGGCGCCCCGGCGGATGGGGCCGTCCCGCCCCAGGTGCCACTTGCCGTAGTATCCCACGAAGTAACCTTTTTTCTTGGCCCACTCGATCAGCGTTGTGTGGCTGCTGTCCAATCCTGTCAGCCGCGAGTGCCACACGTGGCAGTTGTCATCAAGCTGGGTGCGGTGTCCCAGTCGGCCCGTAAACAAACCCGCACGGGCAGGCGAGCACAGCCCGGTCGTGGTGCAGGCAGTCCGAAAGCAGACAGCTTGTGAGGCCAACCTATCAAGGCTGGGAGTCTTGGCTGGTCCATCGGCGAAGGATCCCACATGGTGCTGGAATTGCTCACAAATGAGCAACATCACATTGCGCTGCGGCCGGCGCAGCAAACCTCCAGCCGGCGCGGCCAAAAACTGACGGCGTAACATAACGGCTTGTCTCCGTTCCTCACCACACTACCGGTATCCATACTGTCATGTGCGACATGCCCCGGTTGGCCCATGCATAATACGGAATCAGCCGCACCCGCATCGCCTGAAGCTGCGGCGTTCTGAGCGTGCGATAGAGAGTCGCCGTCCAGTCGCCTTCCGGAATGCGCCTCGCCTCTCCTTCCAGCACCGTCACGCCGCCGAGCAGTTCGCGGTCAAAGCGCGGCGTAAGCCGGATGCCGGCAGGCAGCGCGATTTCCGAGACCCGGACGCCGGCAGGCAAATCGGGCGACTCGAGCGCGTACACCAGCGGGCCGCGCATTACCGCCACCTGATTGCGCGCGGACTCGACATAGGGATTGGCTTGCACCAGACGCGGGGCCATCGGCAACCGCAGTTCGACGCGGTCGCCACTCCGCCAGCGGCGGCGCAGGGCGTGGTAGGCGCCGGCCGTAGCTTTTTGCGGAGCTTCGCCGCCCACCTGCACCGCGGCCCCCTGCGCCCAAGCGGGAATGCGCAGCATGAGCGCCAGCTCCGCGGAAGGCGCCTCCTGGATATTGAAGCGCACTACCCCGTCCCACGGGTATTCCGTGTTTTGCTCGAGAATAAGCTTGCCTCCCCCCAGGTTCGTTTCCAATCGGTTTCCCCCGTACAGATGCACCCATAAAGCGCTTCCCGACTTCGTATACGCCCACCCGTTCAGGCTGGCGATCGTGCGGGCGACGTTTGTCGGACAGCAGTAGCACACCAAATGAGGCGCGCGCAGCGGAGAGTCCTGAGGACGGACCACCCGCGGCAATTCATCCCCATAACGCCGTAGCGGGTTGTTGTAATAAAAGTCTTTCCCCTCCACCCCCATGCCGGAGAGCATGCTGTTGTAAAGCACCCTTTCCACGACATCCGCGTACTTGGCCTCACCCGTCAAAGAAAGAAGCCGCCAATTCCACATCGCAAGCGCGATATTGGCGCACGTCTCCGTGTAAGCTAGCCGGTTGGGCAGTTCGTACTCCACGCCGTAGGCTTCATGCACCTGGTCGTGGCGTTTTGAAGTTCCAGAGTACAGGTTTCCGACCGCGCCCGTGACGTACATTTTCCGGGTAGTGATATCCGTCCAAATGCGTGTCAGCGCTTCCAGCAATGCCTTTTCGCCGGTCTCGGCATAAACGTCGGCAGCGCCCGCGTAGAGGTAGTTGGCGGTCACCGCATGACCCACGGCTTCGGTCTCCTTCCGCAAGGGCACACGGGTCTGATTCAGATCGCTGCCCCCGGGCCGCGAACCGCGCATGGAGGCGAAGACGCCGGCCAAATCCAGATATTTCTTGTCGCCCGTGGTGCGATACAGCTCCACCGCCCCCATGATGTTGGAAGGGTTGAATCCGAAGTGCGCCAACTCCGGCGGGCGGGGTTGAAAGGTCTTGTACAGGTAATCACCGACGCGAACGGCGATGTCGAGGAACGTCCGCTTGCCGGTGGCGCGGTGGTGGATACACGCCGCCGTCATCAGGTGCCCCATGTTGTACAGCTCGTGGTGGTTCAGATTCTGCCAGCGCTGAGCGCCCCGGATCTTGATGGGCGTCGACAGATAACCGTCGGGCTCCTGAGCCTGAGCAAACACGGAGATCATTTCGTCCATGCGCCGGTCTAACGCCGGATCCTTGGTCAGAGCATAGATGAAAGCCATGGCTTCCAGCGTCTTGTACACGTCGCCGTCGCTCCACCAGTTCAGCTTTTTCGGCTCCGTGATGCGCCGCCCCTGGCCTGTCACTTCAAGGAAACTATCGAACCGTGCGCCATTGTCCGGGTGATGTAGCGCCTCCCATAACACGGGCAGGGTGTTCTTGCGCACAAGCTGAACGCGCTCCGCCCAAAAGCCGCTCGTCCAGCGAACTTCCTCCAGGTCGAGAGCTTTCAGTTGCGCGTAAGGGCTCCGAGTGTTGGCCACCACCCCGCGGTCCGCTGCCACCCCACACCCCGCCAGCACGAGGCCTACCACGATCCGTGACCAGATGCTCCGGCCCACCCTGGGCTGGCGCCCCAGGACTTCTGCACTGAAAAATCGCTTGCGCATAAGGATCCTTTCCTTTCGTTTGGACCATTGAACACTTGATTGTGATCCGCTTCTTTACCAAATCACGCCGCTCTCTTTAATGCCTCCGTGAGGCAAAGAAATCGAGTATTTGAAACCATTAACCATGACTTCACCGTATTCGAGCTCTTCCCCGAGCCGACGAACGCGGTCCACGTCCTTCGTATAAACATACGCCACCAGACCGTATTCCGTGTCGTTGGCTCTCGCAACCGCCGAATTGGATAAGGGCGAGTTCGTCGGTCGGGACTGGAGCGACGGCGACGTTTACGAGTGGTTAGAAGGCGCCGCGCTGGCTTACGCCGATCAACCCGACCCGGCTTACCCTGCCCATGCCTGTGCGTTTCGTCGAGTCGCACCCATACAATGAGTTCAATGGCGCGCAGGTAGCGGTCATCTTGGGCGAACCGGGGCGTGACGCACATGTCCGTGTGGATCCCCCTGGGGGGCTGAAAATGTAACACGCGTGATGGCGAGCTGAGAGGCGTCTGATGTGCGGCATCATTGGAGAGTGGATGGTGGAGAAAGAAAAAAGATGAAAATCACCCGGGTGCGAATCCACAAGCTTCACGCCCCCTTACGGGAGCGGTTCGGCTGGTCTCTCAACTGGACAAACGAGCGCACCGCCACCTTGGTTGAGGTGGCGACGGATGACGGAATCACGGGGTGGGGCGACGGTGAGGCGGCCGAAGAAACCCTGCTCCGGAGGCCCGACGTCGTGATTGGCCGGTCGCCCTTTGAGGTCGAGGCGATTTTCGATGAGTTGCGAGTTTCGGGTGGGCCCCAAGAACGGTCGGTCGCTGCGCGCTGTGGAGGCCTAGACATGGCCATTTGGGACGTAATCGGCCAAGCGCTTGGGAAGCCTGTGGCTCGCCTCCTGGGACGGCAGTATCGCAATCGCATTCGACCCTACTGCACAGCGCTATACCGGAAAGATTGGGCCGATCTGGCGCAGGGTTTGGCTGAGGAAGCCCGCATGTGGAAAGGGCGGGGATTCCATGCGATCAAAATGAAAATCGGCTACGGCGCCGAGCTGGATGTGCACTTGGTGAAAACAGTCAAAAACGCGGTTGGCGATGGGGTGGGACTGGCGGTGGATTCGAATTGCGCCTATGACGCCGGAGCAGCGCTGGCGCTCGGAGCCCAGTTGGAGCCATTCCACCTGCTATGGTGGGAGGAGCCCGTTTTGGCCTCAGATCATGAGGGGTACCGGAGGTTGCGGGGACAATTGCGGATTCCGCTCGCGGGGGGCGAAACCCTCAATCTGGATCAGTTGATTTGCGATTACATCCAGACGCGTCTGGTGGATATCCTTCAGCCCGAAGTGGAGATTATCGGTTTGACAGGGGCACGGCGAATTACCCCTCTGTGCTGGCTGAACTACATTCGTCTGGCGCCGCACAACTGGAGCACGGCAATCCGAACCGCCTCCATCCTGCATTGGACAGCCACGATTCCTCCGGTCACCCAAGGTTTGTATGGCTGGCCCGTAACCCTGGAATTCGATCAAACCGAACATCCATTTCGCGACGCCGTGGTGGCGAACCCTCCCCGGCTGGAGGAAGATGGTTGCCTTGCAGTGCCGGCTCTTCCCGGGTTAGGAGTGCAGGTTAGGCCGCATGTCGTCGCGGAATTTCGGAAAGAACTCATTGAGGTGGTTTGATGAAGAGCCCACCTGATCCGAAGCTTGATCTGACCATGCGGCTCCTCATGGCTCTGTCATGTAGAATCCAGAGAGGGTGGCAGCCGCTCTTTCTCACCCCTCTCCCAGCGGCGCGAAGCTTTCCTGGCGGCTGGGGACCTTCGCCCAGCCGGAACCCATAGCATCATCCGCGTCGGGTCAGCCGTCCCTCAGTCTGATCCGGAGGCGAATCCAAGCCCGTGAGCGCTGCTGGCTCACTCCGCCACAACCATGTCTGCTAGAGACTTGCCAGCCCAATCCGTGATGCCTAAGCATCTTTCCCGAGTGAGTGGAAATTCGGCTGGTGAGGGTCATGACCGCGGCCCCATCCGGTGCGCACGACCATCGAACGGGTTCGCCAGCTTGGGCTCAGCCTGTGGGCGCTCCAGGCGCCGGCCAGCCTGTTGTAGCTTTGTTCTTTTCCATCCTCGCAACCCCCTCGTAACACCCAGCCGGAAATCCCTTATTGGGAGACGCCTTATAAGCGGAACCAATTCGGCGGCACGCTGGGTGGGCGGCTCATCCGCGACAAGACCTTCTTTTTCGGCAGTTTTGAGGGGCGCCGCAGCCTACTTGGGGAAGCCCTTTTCGCGCTTGACTTCTTCGATCTGCTGAATGTGCCGGCGCACATGCCCGGCGGCCAGAAGCGCCCATTGGAGGCCGTCAATCGTCCCTACGGCGCGGTGGGCCTGGACGCGCTCCCGCAGCGGGTCGCTGGTGGATCGTATGTAGGCGATGAAGCGATCCCGGCTCTTGCGGAAATGCTCCAGCGATTCAGCGGGCGGCTTTCCTTTAGGCTCCAAGGCCGCCGAGGTCTGCCGTTTGGAACTCCGGTCCGGCATTTTCTCCAACACGTAGGCGTCTTTGCCGCGCGCCTCAGCCAGCTTCTCTTCGGGCGGCGGCGGGGCTTTAGCGAGCCGTTCGGTGATTAACCGGTAATAGGAATCCTCAGCTAAGGCGATGTGCTCCACGCATTCGGCAATGGACCAGCGGTCGGGAGCGGGTTTGAACCGCCATTGTTCGGCGGTCAGACCTTTTACGGCCGCCAGTAACTCTTGGCGGCTGGCTTCTAGCTCCGCGACGGCTTTGGCGCGGTCTTCAGGGGTCAGAGTTTGGGCCCAAGCCCACGTAGCCATGGCGAAAAAGAGCAACCATACCCGGCTTGTCATAGCCACCCTTGTAGCACATCAGCTAGAATGGAGTTCCCCGGAGGCGAACCCATGCGAGCACCTCGCCGCACCTTGGAACGGCGCACCTTCCTATTATCCGCCTGTGGAAGCCTAACGGCAGGCATCGCTCGCGCAGCCGCGCCGCTGAAGCCCCAACCGAACGTCGTCTTCGTGCTCACCGACGACCAGGGCTACGGCGACCTTGCTTGCCTGGGCAACCCCGTATTGAAAACGCCCCATTTGGATGCCCTGCACGCTCGTTCGGTGCGCTTCACGAACTTCCATGCCAGCCCCACCTGCTCGCCGACGCGGGCGGCGCTTTTGACGGGTCGTTACAGCAACGCTACGGGCGTCTGGCACACCATCATGGGCCGCAGCCTGCTCGCGCCCGGCGAAGTCACGCTGGCGGACTGCTTCCGGGCTTCCGGCTACCGCACCGGCATCTTTGGTAAATGGCACCTTGGCGACAACTATCCGTGCCGTCCCCAAGACCGGGGTTTCGAGGAAGCGCTGGTCCATGGCGGCGGCGGCGTCTGGCAAACGCCCGACTATTTCGGCAACGATTACCAGGACGACACCTATTTCCATAACGGCAAGCCCCGCGCCTTCTCCGGCTTCTGCACCGACGTCTGGTTCGACAACGCTATGCGCTTCATCGAGGAAGCCCAGAGCCAGAAGACGCCCTTTTTCTGCTATATCGCCACCAACGCGCCCCACGGGCCTATGTGGGCGCCGGATTCCTACACCGCCCGCTATGCCGGGGTCAAAGGCTTAAAGGAGCCGGGCTTTTATGGCATGATCGCCAACATCGACGACAACATGGGCCGCCTGATCGATTTCTTGCGCCGGCGCAACCTCGAGCGAGACACCATCCTCATCTTCATGACCGATAACGGCACCTCCGCCGGCGCGCAGGTGTTCAATGCCGGCATGCGCGGACAGAAGGGCAGTCCGTATGAAGGCGGGCGCCGGGTGCCCTTTTTCATCTACTGGCCCGGAGGGGGAATCGAAGGTGGACGTGACATCGCCGCCTTGACGGCGCACATTGATGTGCTGCCCACTCTCGTGGACCTGTGCGGCCTCAAGCGCCCCTCTGGTCCTCCTCTGCATGGGAAATCCCTGCGGCCGTTGCTATACGAAAAAAAAACCCGACTGGCCGGAGCGCACCCTAGTCGTCGATTCCCAGCGCCTGGAGAATCTGGTCCCGTGGCGCCAGGCCGCGGTGATGACCTCGCAGTGGCGGCTGGTGAATCCCTCGCCCGACGGTCGGGCGGATGCGCTCGAGCTGTACGATGTCGTGAAAGACCCCGGCCAGCGCCAGAATGTCGCGGCGCAGAATCCCCAAGTGGTTGAGCGCCTCCGCCAGGCCTACGAGGCTTGGTGGAAGGAGACCTCGCAGCGCGCCAACGAATATGTCCGCATCGTTCTGGGCAGCGACCGGGAGAATCCCTCTCGCCTCACCTGCCACGACTGGCACGGCGAAGGCGGCGCGGAGCGCACTTGGAACCAGAGGCTCATCCGCCAGGCGCCGGCCGCTAATGGATTCTGGACCGTCGAAGTGGAACGAGCCGGAACCTACCGCATCGAATTGCGGCGCTGGCCCAAAGAGGTGGATCTTCCCATTAATGCCCCTTATCGGGACGCTAAGCCCAACCGCGAGACTGCGCCTGGCAAGGCGATTTCGGCTGTCAAAGCTAAGCTCCGCATCGGGAGCATTGAGCAAAGCTGCGCCGTTCAGCCCTCCGACAAGGCCGCCGCCTTTACCGTTCAACTGGCCCGCGGCCCGGCCGAACTGCGCACTTGGTTCTATGACCAGGACGGAACCGAACGCGGCGCCTACTACGTTTACGTCGAACGCCTGATGGCCTGATCGCCGGAAACCGGCCTTCCGATTTCAGCGGCCCGCGAGCTCTTCGCCCTCCCGAGCCCGCAGTAGGCGAGGGGCGGCTGAGGTCGAACCATCCCGATGAGTTCAGCGCCCCGGAGCAAGCCAGCACGGCCGTAGTGGAGGGCGCGCCTCTGGCGAGGGAACCCGCAGAATCTCCGCAAGAGTATCTCCCCACCAAGCAGAAAGGCTTGGTGATTTACAGAGCCAAAGAGTTTACGCCGGCGATGGCCAAGGGTGGATTGGCGCGCTACACCTTAGGCAGCACATACGGCGCCCGGTAAGAACGGGCCAACAAACGGTTGGCCGCTTCGTTGCCAATGCAACGCTCGGTCTTCGGATCGAAGTTGACCATGCCTCCGCTGCGCCAAGCGATGTTGGCCAAGTGCGCCAGCACGCACGAATAATGCAGCTCACGCGCCGGGGCGTTGGCTTTAGCCGGGTCGCCCGCGCGCACCGCCTGGATAAAGTTTTCAAAATGGGGCAAGTTCGAGATGTCGCCTGCGCCGGCATGGGAGGGACCTCTCCGCCGGGGCACCGCCTGCACGGCTGCCAAGCCGCCCGCCGGGGCGCCGGGTCCCGGCTTTCCTTTCTCGCCAAGGAACGTGTAGTAGCTCGAATAGTCGGGGAAGATCATGTAGCCTTCCGTGCCGATAAAAATCACTCCCACCACGTTCCGCTTGTCCAAAAACGGAAATTCGACGCCCATCCCGGCCTCGGAGTTGGTGTAACCGGCGCGGGTTTCGAACGACACCAGCAGATCTCGTCCAGCCCACTCATAAAGCGTCGAGTGCACCTGTGGATACTGTTGGTCGTCTTTGTGAATGTACTTGCCTCCCATGGAAACGACGCGCGTAGGGTGGGTGTCAAGATCCAGTCCCCAGCGGATGATGTCAAGCTCATGGATACCTTGGTTCCCGATGTCGCCGTTGCCATAATCGAACAGCAGGTGCCACCCGCGATGACGCATGGGAGCATAAGGGTGCAGCGGCGCTGGACCAGACCACATGTCCCAGTTCAACCCGGCTGGAACCGGAACCTCTTTGAGCGACCCGCCGAGGTTGCGCTTCTTGTAAGCGACGCCCCGCACCAAGTAGACGCGGCCAATCACCCCCTCCTTCAGCCTGCGGATGCCCTCGACGATGTTCGGACTGGAACGGTTCTGCGTGCCATGCTGAAGCACCAGCTTGTACTTGGCCGCAGCATCCATCAGGCGGCGGCCTTCTTCGATAGTGTGCGATCCCGGCTTCTCGACGTATACGTGCTTGCCGGCTTGCAAGCTCCAAATGGCGGCAAGGGTATGCCAGTGATTCGGCGTCGAGATGCCGACGGCGTCAATGGACTTGTCGTCGAGCACCTTCCTGAGGTCGGTGGCCGTCTGCGGCTTCCGGCCGGATAGCTGTTCGTAACCGGCGGTCCGCTCCGCCAGAACACTCTCATCGCAGTCACATAAGGCCGCAATCTCAACGTTGTGCTTTTTGCACTCGTGAAAGGACTGAATCAGATCGCGTCCGCGTCCGCGGAGGCCGATAATGGCCACTCGAATCGTGTCGTTCGGGTTGATCCGGCGGGCAAAGGCAGGGGCGGCGAAGGCCCCCCAAAACGCTTGGCGGCGGGTGGGCATGAAATCAGTTGCACTCCTTTCGTCGGCAGCGAGTATCGTGTCAGCCGGAAGTTCCATTTGGGACTCCCGGACAAGCCGAATATATACCCGCCCTCCCTGCGTGTCAAACTCCCATTGTGCTTCTTTGCGCACCTCCCGTTTTGGCTCAGCCCCGGTAGGAATACGCCGTCACCGTCTCCGGCAGCGTCGCTGCAACGCTCGACCAGCTCGGCGTCTCAGACCGCCTGAAACTAGCGCTCTGCGCCATCAACAAGGGGCTGCGCTTGGGCGGCGACCGCTAAGCTTTCGGAAAACCCTCCCGCCGCAGGCGACGCCCCACCTCGCGCAAAACGGCAATCTCGGGACCGTGGCGGCCGCCGCGCTGAGCAGGAAATCGCGCCGGTTCATTCCGTAACCCCCTCAGTACGTAAAGCGCAGCGCAAACTGCATTCGCCGCGGCAGCCGCGAACCGGTGATCTCTCCGAAGCGCGTGTTGGTCTGCCGCCCCTGCCCGTCGAAGCGGGCGCTTGTGTCCACGGTGGTGAACTGCGGGTGGTTGAAGGTGTTGTAGGTCTCCACCCGGATCTGAAGCTTCCAGCCTTCCTTCGGCAATTTGAAGTTCTTCAGCAACGACATGTCCCAACTGTTCACGCCCGGCAGCCGGATCAGATCCTTCGCCGCATTGCCGGGAGTGCCGATAACCGGCGCCGCGAAAGCTTCGGTGTTGAAATAACGGCTGAACGTCCTCTCGCTGCGCGGCAGCGTCGGCTTGTCGATCAGTTGCGGGCGCGCCGCCGTGTCGGTGGGCGACCCGGTGATGTCAGCCGCCGTCGTAACCGACACGCTAATGCCCGACGGCCCGCCGCTTTGGAACGTGGCGATCCCGCTCGACTGCCATCCGTCCAGCGTCCACCTCACCAGCCGGTTGTCCGCCAGCCGGCTGGCGTTGGGCAGATTCCAGTTCCAGTTGATCTTCATGACGTGGGTGCGGTCAAAGCCGGCGCGCCCGTAGTTCCACACCCGTGGATTCACCAGCGTGCTGACGGCTGAGCTGATCGTATCGGCGTAATTCATCGCTTTGGACCAGGTCCAGGCGGCGCCGAACTGAAGCCCGCGCGCAAATTGCCGGTTGGCGCTGGTCTGAAGCGAATTATAGTTCGACGTGCTGTCATAAGCGAAATAGGTGATGTTGTTGTAGCCGAGATAGGGCCGGAGGAACGAAGCCGGCAAGGGGCGGCCCGGATTAGTGGGATCCTGGCTGGACGGCAGAAAGTTGGTCCCGAACGGCGAGGCGTTGACGTTCCGCGCCTGCATCAGATGGCGCCCCAGCGTGCCGACGTAGGCCACGTCTAAAATGGTGCGCCATGCCAGATACTGCTGTATGCCCAGCGAAAAATTCATCGTGAGGGGCAGTTTCCGGTTGGCGTCGAAACCGCTCACCGCCGTCGGGAAGTCCAGCGAGGGCATGTCCAGCAACGCGCGCAAGTCACCGTAGTACATGACCGGATCGCGCCGGTAAGGCGGGTTGCGGTAAGTTTGGAGCTGGCGGTTGCCTGGTTCGCGCGTGTCGTGGAAGAATCCGAATCCTCCGCGAACGGCCGTCCTACCCTTGCCAAACGGATCATAGGCGAAACCGAAGCGCGGCGCTACGCCCCATGAGGCATAGCGCAAGCCCGCTGGGAACGAGCGTTCCGCCGCCGTGTCGATCATGCCGTTATCGATGTTGCCGATGCCCGGGGCGATGGCCCCAATGGCCACGTTCGGAAAGATCTGCCCGGTCACCGGATTCCGCGCCACGCGCTGGTTCCCTTGCATATACGGAGCTAACAGCACTACCGCCTTGGCGGGATCGTACCGATCCACGGCAAAACCGGCTTCCTCGCGCCGATAACTGTGATACGGCTGCGACCAGGCGAAGCGCACCCCGAAATCCAGCATTAGCCTCCGGGTGGCCTTCCAGTTATCCTGTACGAACCACTCGACCAGCGTGGAGCGGCCCTGCTCCCAGGGCCGCCGGGTCGATTCCGTGTATGAGTAAAACAACCCCAGCAGCGCTTGCGCATAAGGGTGATTCGCGTTGTATGGGTTGTTGGCGTTCCGCGTGAAGTCAATGGTCCCCGCGAAATTTCCGTCTTCGCCCTCGAAGTTCCGGGCGCGCTCGGCCCAGAAGCCAAACTTGAAGGTGTGCGGGCTCCGGGTATGCGTCATGTTCGCCGTCCAGGTGAACAGCGTGTCGGTGCCGCGCAAGGGAAAGCGGCTTTCATACGTCGTGTTCGCCGCTCCGGTGATCCCGCCAAAGGTGGCCTGCGGAACCAAGTTCAGCGGGTTGTTCTCCGGATGGAATTGCGGAATGAGCACCCCGGACTTGACACGGTTGAGGCGATCCACATCGGCCTGCCGTTGAGGAGGTCCCGATTCTGTAGCCCGGTTCACTCCCATCGAGACTTCCAACAGCGTCGTCGGACTCAAAATATGCGTCCCGGAAAGCACCGCCGTCTTGGACGTATCCTTGTAGGTATTCGGCAGCCAGCCCCAGTTAGCGTTGCCTCCGGGCACGGCGAAACCCTGGATGTTCTCCCACCAGTTGTTGAAGCGGAAGTAAAGGCTGGTGTTGGCGCTGGCGTTCCAGTCCACCCGCACGGTTTCGGTGTGCTTAGGGATTTCGAAGCTCTCCTGCACCTGATAGTTGTACCGCCGGGCGGAAATGCTGATGTCGGTAAAATTCG
>Ga0315298_1004043_pt1 | contig 22419 bp, 28 predicted proteins | sample WHS_1_MG_FD_203077 | JGI IMG/M metagenome (GOLD analysis project Ga0315298, IMG submission 203077) | Extremophilic microbial mat communities from Washburn Hot Springs, YNP, Wyoming, USA - WHS_1_MG | ecosystem: Environmental > Aquatic > Thermal springs > Hot (42-90C) | place: USA: Wyoming...
AGGGTAAATGGTCATTGTCAACATCTTTCCTTTCCTCAGGTCTTGCTCAAGGGAAGAGCACGGAAAATCTACCCTCGCACATTCGGCCTCCTGCCTCATGTGCTCGGGGCGAAATGCCTCCTGCATTTCTTGGCGTAAAGGTGGGTAGGATTTTCCTGTGGGTGCAATTGCAAGACATTCGACGGAAAGATGATGACAATGACCAGAAGGTATAAGCCACAGCGGGGATTGTTGGATAGAGGAAATAAAAAATGAAAAAAGAAAAAAAACCGACACCGCGAGGGGTATACTAGAGACAACCCCCTGTCCCCTTTGATAAGGGGGATTTGAGGGAAAAAAGCGACCCCGCGATACGGTTGCAATTAAACAAACCCGCCATAGCGGAGCAAAGTGTAAGCAATGCCTGCGAAGGCGAGGTGTGAGAGCGGTGTTGTTTGAACCCTCACCTTGTATAAAAAGTGAAGGAATGTTTTTTAAACAGGGAAAAGGGTTTGTAAAGTAAAGAACTTTCAAGGTGAGGGTGAGTTCACCGCTCCCGAGCCTGAGCAGTTGCATTGCAAACTTTGCGTAGCGTGGGCGGGCGGGTTTTCTTTCGGTTACCTTTCTTTTGCCCGGACAAAAGAAAGGTAACAATTGGTTTCCCCTTGACCCTGCTCGGGGCATGCTTTTTTGGTTACTTTTTCTTTGTTGCTGTAGACAAAGAAAAAGTAACATTCCAACCACAAATGTTGTGGTGTAATAACTGGCCGATAAAGCGGTGTCGGCGATTCTTTCTTTGCTTACTTTCTTTCTCATCGCTGAGAAAGAAGGTGTGAAGGGTTTCTCCCTGCTTTTCCTGTAAAAAGCAGTAACTTTTTGAAATAAAAGAGGTAATAGAGAAGTAGCACTGGCTTGCCAGCCAGTGCTACAATGCAAAAATCCCGCTGTGGAGGGTAGAGGGTATGAACAACTTTTTTCTTTCAGTTTCCCTGCAGAATCGGGCGGAACTCCACATCCGTGTGTTCGGTAGAAGGTAATCGCACGGCGTTATTTTTTCGGCCCATCCCCGAACGAGTCGGGGACGGGTTCCCAACCGAAAAAATAACACCGTGCTCAAAGGTAAGAGCAACACTCCGCCCTCAACGACCGCATCCTGCGGTCTTGGTAAAGGCAGGAAGGTGAAAACTGAAAGAAAAAAGTTGTTCATACACATAGGCATAGACCACAGCGGGGATTGTTGGATAGAGGAGATAAAAAATAAAAAGAAAAAAAACCTCCGACACCGCGCCATGGTTATAGTAATTTGTGTTTAGAGGAAGCATTGATTATAGATAGAGCGTGTTAACCGCTATTACATAAAGGAGAAGTTTACCACGCCGTAAAGGACTACGGCGGGGCTTTTGAATCAGCACAGGATGTGATGATGAAAAAGCCATATAGTTAAGGAGGCAAGAAGTAAATAAAGTATTAAGGTTAACACCATTGGTATAGAAAAAGAATCGGCCGATAAAGCGGTGTCGGCGACTCTTTTCCCTCGACTTCGCTCGGGACATGCTTTGCTTACTTTCTTTCTCATCGTTGAGAAAGAAAGTAAGGAGGTTTCCCCTTGACCCTGCTCGGGCAGGTTTAGTCGGAAGGGTGATATCCTGAGCTTGTTGAAGGGTTGCTTCGTATGGTAATCAGTGGCAGGGGTGGAGGTTTATTGGCTCTTAGTGACAGTTTTTAGCAAATCCTGAAGAAAGAAATTCCTTGATTTTTTATCTTTTTATAAAGTTTAACCCCAGAAAAGATTTTTGTCAAATGCCAGAAATTTTTACAAAATCTTTGACAAAAATTTTCCCCTTTATTATATTGTTAATGTGCATATGCACAAAAAGGACAACACTATGCCAAGGTGGAGAAAAAGAAGATATTGCAGATATCTGGATTTTGATAAAATCTATAAGCCAATAGGAATGCCTTTCAGCACACTGGATGTGGTGGAAATATTTCTCGATGAGTTTGAGGCTGTTAGACTGTGTGACCATGAAAAGCTAAGCCAGATTGAGGCTGCTGACAGGATGAACATTTCAAGGGGAACAGTCCAGCGTTTGCTTGAGTCAGGCCGCTTTAAGATTATTGATGCAATTTTAAACAATAAAGCTATTAGAATTTGTAATAAGTGGGAAAAAAGCCCCGATGAGGAAGTGCAAAATGAAGATAACCACACTAATTGATAATGTTGTCTATGATAAATACCTTACTGGTGAGCATGGTTTTTCTGTCTTTATTGAGGATGGAAAAGAAAAAATTCTATTTGATACAGGGCAAACAGGCAATTTTATCCACAACGCAATGGTGCTTGGTATAGATATTTCTGAAGTTAATTCCGTTGTAATAAGCCATGGGCATTATGACCATACTGGCGGTTTATCTGAGTTTATCAAATTTAATAAAAAGGCAAAAATTTACATAAAAAAAGAAGCGTTCTACAAAAAATATAAAAATAAAGAATTCATTGGCATTCCCTTTAGTAAATCCATAATTGAAGAGAGAATTGTTTCCACTGACAAAAAAACTTCTCTATCAGAAAATGTAATTATAGTTCCGGATATAAAAATATACAATGAGATAGACACCCATTTTGAAAATATGTTTATTAACGATAGCAACAATTACAAAGAGGATAAATTTGAAGATGAGCAATTCTTATTGATAAACAACAAAAAAGGTTTAACCATAATAAGTGGCTGTTCTCACAGAGGGATATCAAACATAGTAAAGACTGCCACTGATAAGTTTAATCTTTCGATTGACTATCTCATAGGTGGTTTTCACCTTAAAAATGAAAAAGAACAAAAGGTTAAAGAGATAATAAACTTACTAAAAGATTTTAAGATAAAGAATATAGGTGTATCGCATTGCACGGGAGTGGAATATTTAGCTTTAATTAAAGATTTAACGAATGCAAATGTATTTTATAATTACACAGGTAATGTTATAACTTTATAACCCAAAAGGAGGTAAGATATGCCCTGGGGAAATGGAACAGGACCGTTAGGACTCGGTCCTAAAACTGGCCGTGGAGCTGGTTACTGTGCTGGCTATTCTGTGCCTGGTTATATGAATCCAATTCCAGGACGAGGTTTCTGGTGCTGGTCTGGCCGTGGTCATGGCTATAGGCATTGGTACTATGCAACAGGACTTCCTGGATGGATGAGAGCAGGAGGTGTTTATTCTGCTTTTGGAAGATGGCCTATGCCATACAGCTACGAAATGGATCCAAAAGAAGAGGTAGATATTTTGAAAAGGCAAGAGGAATTTTTCAAAAAGCAACTTGAGGAGATACAGAATCGAATAAGCACCCTGGAAAAGGAAGAGGCACAGAAGCAAGAATAAAAAATGGTCAGGGGTAGTCAAAACTGCTCCTGACCACAAAAAATCACTTTAGATAAGGAGGAATGTAGTGAAAGTAGCAATATCCACAGATGGAAATTTTGTCTCTGCACATTTTGGAAGATGTCCATCCTACACCATCGTAGAGATTGATGGGAATAAGCTTTTAAGTAAGAAGGTGATAGCCAATCCCGGGCACCAACCGGGTTTTTTACCACAATACCTTAAAGAGCAAGGAGTAAATTGCATTATTGCTGGTGGTATGGGGCCACGTGCTCAGGAACTTTTTAATTCTGCTGGAATAAGTGTAGTGCTTGGAGTAAGTGGTAGTATTGATGATGTAATAAAGCAATTTCTTGACGGAACACTTAAGGGAGGAGAAAGCCTCTGTAATCATGGAGAAGGGCATGGCATGGGCAAAGGAGAATGTGATCACCATGAAGACAGGCAATATGTGTATAATGGGGAAAATAGTATGAGCAATACACAAACTATTTCTTCCAAAAAAATTTGTATAACATCACAGGGGGATAATTTAGATTCCGAAGTTGATATGCGATTTGGAAGGTGCCAATATTTTATCATTGTTGACCCTGAAACCATGGAATTTGAGGCAATAAAAAACCCGAATCTTAATGCTACAGGGGGAGCAGGTATCCAATCTGCACAGCTTATTGCCAGTAAAGGTGTAAAAGCTGTTTTAACAGGAGATGTAGGGCCAAATGCATCTAGAGTTTTTGAGGCGGGTGGTATTAGGGTTATCTCGGGCTCAAGTGGATTAGTAAGGGAAGTTATTGAGAAATATAAAAAAGGTGCGCTTAAATAAGCTATTGGTGTAGTTGTTTCAGGACATTCTAAAATTAGCTATTAAAACTAAAGGGGAAGGTTTATTATGCCAAGAGGTGATGGAACAGGTCCAATGGGCAAAGGGCTATTTACAGGACGAGGTATGGGTATGTGTGGAGATGGAATAGGAATGGGTCATGGTAGAGGTAGAGGTCGTGGCATTTGTGTAAGAAGGTGCCCTAGAAGTGCAATTTCATTAATAGAGGTAGACGAATGATAGTTTCTATTGCAAGCGGAAAAGGTGGAACTGGAAAGACCACGGTAGCAACGAATCTGGCTCTTTCTTTAAATAAAAATGTTCGGTTTCTTGATTGTGATGTTGAAGAGCCAAATTCCCATATTTTTATTAAACCAGAAATTACAGAAAAAGAGTCGATTAAGGTCCCTATTCCTGAAGTCAATCTAGCAAAATGTACTTATTGTGGAAAATGTCGGGATGTGTGTGCTTATAACGCTATAGCTGTAGCGAAAAGTGCAATTTTAGTCTTTCCGTCACTCTGTCATAGTTGTGGGGGCTGTGCTCTGGTTTGTCCACAAAAGGCGATTAAAGAGGTAGATAAAGAAATTGGTGTAATTCAAATTGGTAAGGTAGATGGAATTGAGTTTTTTAGTGGGAAACTTAATATTGGTGAAGAAACAGCAACGCCTCTCATTAAAGCAGTAAAGAAAAAGATTGAAGATAACAAAATTGTTATTATCGATGCACCACCGGGAACATCCTGCCCTGTTATTGAATCAATCAAAGGAAGTGATTATTGTATTTTAGTAACAGAACCAACTCCATTTGGCCTGAATGATTTAATGTTAGTCGTTGAAGTCGTTCGTAAACTCAACATTCCCTTTGGTGTAGTGATTAATAGGGCTGATTTAGGGGATAATAAAACAGAAGAATACTGTCAAAAAGAAAATATCCCTATCTTGATGAAAATACCATTTAAAAAAGAAATAGCCATTGCTTATTCAAGAGGAGTTCCGATGGTTGAAGCGTTCCCGGAATACAAGAAAGATTTTGTAAATATGTTTAAAATAATAACAAAAGGAGGAGTTATATGAACAGAAAAACTGATATTTTTATTATTGGAGCAGGTCCTGCAGGAATAGTTTGTGCTGCAACAGCCAGGAAGTATTATCCTGGTAAAGAGATAGTAGTTATTAGAAATGTGGTTAATGGATGTATCCCTTGTGGAATTCCTTATATGATTTCCAGTTTGAAAAATCCTGATGATAATTCTATGAGTTTGGATAGTTTAACGAAAAACAAAGTTGAAGTTGTTGGTGATGAAGTAGTAAAAATTAACAGGGATAAAAAAGTTGTTGAAACTAAAAATGGAGATGAATATAGTTATGAAAAATTAGTTTTAGCCACAGGTTCTTTACCTATTACTTTAAGAATTCCTGGTATTGAAAAGAAAGGCGTTTATCCGGTATACAAGGATATGAATTATCTTAAGGCAGCTTTTGAAGAAATAAAAAAATCAAAAAATATTTTAGTGATTGGAGGTGGATTCATAGGTGTAGAGTTTGCAGATGAACTTTCAAAAGTTCAAGGAGTAAATGTTTATCTATGTGAAATTTTACCACATCTTCTGATGAACTCTTTTGACGAAGAATTTGCTATATTGGCTGAAGAAAAACTTAAAAACCAAGGTGTAAAATTGTTTTTAAATACAAAAGTGATAGAGATTTTAGGGAAAGATAGAGTTGAGGAAGTTAAATTTGAGAATGGTGAAAAATTGCAAGTGGACAGTATTATTTTAGGAACAGGAGCAATTCCAAATACAAAACTAGCAGTTGATGCTGGATTGGATTTAGGCAAGGGCAAAGGGATATGGGTGGATGAATATATGCGTACTTCTGATCCTGACATTTTTGCAATAGGTGATTGTGCGGGTAAAAGAGATTTCTTTACTAGAAAAGATACTAATGTTATGCTTGCTTCAACAGCTACTGCAGAGGCAAGAATTGCAGGAGCAAATCTTTATCAATTGAAGGTTGTCCGTGAAAATAAAGGGACGATTGCAATTTATTCAACCTATATAAATGGTCTTGTTTTGGGTTCAGCAGGTCTTACAGAAGCAGCTGCTAAAAAAGAAGGTTTTGATATTATTGTAGGAATTGCTGAAGGTGTAGATAAACATCCGAAAAGTTTACCAGGGGTGAATAAAGTAAAAGTAAAATTAATTTTTTCCAGACAATCAGGAATACTTATGGGTGGACAGGTCTGTGGCGGATTATCTGCAGGTGAAATGATTAATGTAATTGGTATGGCTATACAACAAAGAGTTTCTCTAACTGAATTGGAAACATTACAGATGGCAACGCATCCATATTTAACAAGTGCGCCCACGATGTATCCAATTGTATCAGCTGCTCAGGATGCAGTAAATAAGATGTAATTTTTATAAAAAATGTATACTTTAATGTTTCAGGAGACTTAAGAAAGAATACTGATAATAGAGTTTGATATTGGGAAAATAAAACAAGATGAGCACGCAATAAAAGTTTGAATAAAGGGATTTTGTTATGAAACAAATAGTTATCGTCAGTGGAAAAGGTGGAACAGGCAAGACAATGTTGACTTCTTCATTTGCTGCTTTGAGTAAAAATGCAGTTTTTGCTGACTGTGATGTAGATGCAGCAGATTTGCATATTATCCTTGAGCCAGAGGTTATTGAAAGGCATGAATTTTCGGGTAGTAAAATTGCTATAATTGATCTAGAAAAATGTAGCCGTTGTAAAGCCTGCATTTCTGCGTGCAGGTTTGATGCAATATCAAAGGATTTTGTTGTAGATCCTCTTTCCTGCGAAGGTTGCAGTGTTTGTTTTCATATCTGCCCTTCGAAGGCAATAAAAATGGAGGAGAAGCTTTCTGGAGAATGGTTCATTTCAAAGACAAAATATGGTCCATTTGTTCATGCTAAATTAGGTATTGCTGAGGAAAACTCAGGAAAGCTTGTTTCTTTAGTTAGACAGAATGCACAACTTATTGCTAAAAAAGAAAATCGTGATTTGGTAATTATCGATGGATCACCCGGGATAGGCTGTCCTGTTATTTCTTCAATTACAGGGGCAGACATTGTTTTGATTGTCACTGAACCAACTATGTCAGGGCTTCATGATATGGCAAGGGTGATAGAACTGGCAAAACATTTTAAATTAAAAACATTTGTTGTTATCAACAAATATGATCTGAATGTAGAAATGACTGAGAGAATAGAAGATCATTGTCAAAATAATAATGTCTCTATAGTCGGGAAAATTATGTATGATTCTGTCGTGCCGAAAGCAATAGTAAACAAAAAACCTGTTGTGGAATACACTGATGGAGAAATTGCACGGCAAATTAAAGGTGTGTGGGAAACTATATATGATGAAGTCAAATAGTCTTAAAGAAATAGAAAAGCTGAAAGGGTTTGAAAAAGGAGATTTGTAGTAATATGCAGAAGAAGGATTTAAAATATATTTACGGTCCGGTTCCTTCATGGAGATTGGGTAGCTCTTTAGGTATAGATCCTATATCTGACAGAGAAAAAATCTGTACATTTGACTGTGTTTACTGCCAGCTTGGCAGAACATATAACTTTGCTTTTCAGCGAAAGATATTTGTTCCTGTAAATGAAATTATAGATGAAATAAATTCTTTGCCTTATATAGAAATTGATTATATAACATTTTCTGGTAGGGGGGAACCTACTTTAGCTAAAAATTTAGGAGAAATGGTTAAAGCTATAAGAAAGATACGAAAGGAAAAAATTGCAGTTATCACTAATTCATCTCTAATGTATATGGATGATGTTATAGAAGATTTGTTATTAGCAGATTTTGTATTAGCCAAGCTGGATGCTTATTCCGAAAAGTCATTAGAAATAGTAAACAGACCAATAAAACAAATAACATTTAATGCAATTCTGGACGGTATAAAGAAGTTTAGATCTAAATATGGAGGTAAACTCGCCTTACAGATTATGTTCATAAAGGAAAATCAAAACAATGCAAAAGAAATATCTGAAATAGCAAAAGAAATTAATCCTGATGAGATTCAAATTAACACTCCATTGAGACCATGTAATTCAAAGCCATTGTCTAAAAAAGAAATTGATAAGATAAAAGGGTATTTTAAAGATATGAACACTATTTCTGTCTACGATGGTAAAATAAAAAAAGTTGAACCAATCAGTACAGAGGATACGCTTAAAAGAAGAGGCAAGGTTTAGAGAGTTGAGTGATGAAAACATATTTAGATTGTATTCCCTGTATAATGAGACAGGCACTGGATGCTGCACGGTTATCTACAAATGATGAAAAAACTCATAGTATAATTTTAAAGCAGGTAATGTTTTTTCTACTGGATTTTTTCCAGAGTGATTCACTGGATAACTCACTTACTCCACCAGAGTTAGCCCGTCATGTTTATAGAATTATTAAAGAAATTACAAAGTGCAAAGATCCTTACCATGAAATAAAAGTTAAATACAATCAAATAGTATTGAAGATGTATTCTGAAATTAAAAATATGGTAGAGAATTCATCTGATCCCCTGTTCGCGGCAATAAGATTTGCAATAGCAGGAAACATTATTGATTTTGGTGCCAATGGTGGAAAATTTGACCTCGAAGCTACTTTGAAGGAGGCATTGACTCTGGAATTTGCTGTATGCGATTATGATGTATTTTGTGATAATTTAAAAGTGGCAAAAACATTACTATATTTAGGTGATAATGCTGGCGAAATTGTTTTTGATAAACTCCTTATAGAAGAAATTCTAAAAAAGTATAAGCTAAAAGTCTATTATGCTGTAAAGAGTGAACCGGTAATTAATGATGCCACAAAAGAAGATGCAATGCAGGTCAAAATGAATGATGTGGCTGAGGTTATTGATAGTGGTTCTGATGCTCCCGGTACAATTTTAAATTTATGTTCGGAGAAATTCTTAAAAATTTATAATAATGCAGATATAATAATTTCTAAAGGGCAGGGAAACTATGAAGCATTGAGTGAAGAAAATAAAAAAGAAATATTTTTTCTTTTGAAAGCAAAATGTGCCCTTATTGCCAGACATTTGGGAGTTAAAATAGGCGATATGGTGCTTAATGCAAAATTAAAGGAGGTGAATTAAATGAAAATTGGAATAATAATTTGTGATAGATATAAAAGTTGTGCAGGTGGGAAATGTTTTAGATCCATGCAAAACAGAGAAGGTGCTTTTGATATTTACAGCAAAGATGAACCTTTAGAGTTAGTTGGGTATACCAGTTGTGGTGGGTGTCCGGGAGGAAATATTGAATATGCACCGGAAGAGATGATTAAAAACGGAACGCAGGTGATACATTTTGCAACAGGATTTATTGTCGGATATCCCCCCTGTCCTTACATTGCTTATTTTAAGAAATTTATTGAAAGCAAATATAAGATAAAAGTTGTTGTTGGAACCCATCCTATTCCTCAAAAGTATTTTATTACACACGAAAATCTTGCTACATGGCAGAATAAAGAATGGCAGGAATTAATAAAACCTACATTGGGCGATGAAATATTACGGAAGAAATATGATTAAGTTATTCGGGAAAGAAAAATGAAAAGAAAAAGAAGGCTATGCCACTGCTGGTGGAAAGGCTCGTAATTTATATTTACTTTAGCTTTTTTATGATAATATGAAAAGTTAAGTTAAATTTAAAGGAGAAAATAATAGTATGAATATAGAAAACTTTTTAGCGAAATATAAATTTGGGGGGTTTTATGAAGGGTAGAATGAATGAGATGGTCAGGCATTTTCATCCCGCATGGTATGCATCCGTCATGGGCACAGGTGGGCTCGCCAACGCGGTGCATCTTTTTCTGGGAAAAATTCCATTCTTCGAGGGTATCGCTCAGGTACTGTTATGGTTCAACATGGCCCTCTTCGTGATTCTTATTTTTCCCTGGTTTGCGCGGTGGATTTGGTACTTCGATGAACTGGCTGAAGACCTGAAGCACGCCATGCTGGGGAACTTTTTTGCCACCATGCCGGTGGGCATGCTGGTTCTCGGGGCAAATCTCTATCTTATAGGTCCTGGTATGTCATTTTCGCCCGACTTCATCAACACAGCCAGCCTGGTTCTCTTTGTCTTTAGCCTGGTTCTGATCCTTTTTTTCACAATCGTGGTTATGTACAACGCCTATGTTCGCGAAGACCTATCGATAGACCACATCAATTTTTCGTGGTTTATCACACCGGTTGCAAATATAGTGGTGCCGATTCTGGGCGGCCCCCTTGCGGCCCACTACCTGAGTTTTGATCCCACTACCGCTATGACGATCACCATTATCGACATGGTCTTCTACGGCATAGGTTTTATGCTGTTCATCTATGTTGGCGCTGTTGTCTTTGATCGGCTCATCAACCACAAGCTGCCCCACGCTCAGGTGTCGCCCACCTTTTGGATTATTTTGGGACCGATAGGCATGGGTGTCGTCAGTCTCTTCGGGATCGCCACCTCTTTGCAAAGCCTGGGTTTGCTGGCCGATGTAGGTTCACTGAAGGTTCTTGGAACAATTCTCTGGGGCTTCGGATTCTGGGCTTTCCTGCAGACGGTCGTTGTGACGATTAGATATTTTAAAGGCGAAGTGCCATTCTCGATGACCTGGTGGGCATACATATTCCCTTTTGCAGCCTACACGCTGAGCACCTTTATGGTCAGCAATTTCCTGAAAAGCCAAATTGTTTACTGGTACGGTGTTGGTCTGCTCATTCTGCTTGCACTCATGTGGCTTATAGTGCTGATACGGTCTCTCTTTTCTCTTGAGCAGCTTTTGTTTCCATTGAAGAAATAGGCTTAGGGGATAAATTTAATGACTCATCGGAGAGTTATGATAAATTTTCATGCACGGGATTAGATAATCCCGTGTATGGTTATTATTTTGAAGGTAGGAGAAAAGGTTATGAATATATGGCTGTTGGCGCTCATTATACTTGTAATAGCTATATTTATGGTAATGACTGGACATGGCGGAGGTAATTTTTTTATCATTGCACTGGTTTTGGCTAATATTAAAATGCATGTAGCTGCTACATCAGTACAGTTTATTCTATTTACTGCAGCTCTTTTTGCTATGCTGGTCTTTGGAAGGAAAAAGTTCGTAGAATGGAAATTAGCCATCTTCATGGGCATATTGATTGGAATATCGGCTATTACGGGAGGTTATTTTTCAAGGTATATAGAAGGAAAATGGCTTAAACTTATTTTATCAATTTTGCTATTCTTTCTCGCAATTTTAATGCTAAAACAACCCGTTAAAGGAAATCAGAAACAAACCGTAAAAACAGGTTGGAACTATTTGAACATAAAATCATTTGATGAAACACTTTCTTATTCCATTAATCTTTTACTTGTTGTGCCCATGGTATTAATATTTGGATTTGTAGCAGGAATGGTGGGTATATCGGGTGGCTCTTTTATGGTGCCCATACTTGTATTATCGTGTAAAGTTCCGATGAAAAATGCTGTTGCTACCGCAAGTACGTTGGTTTCTGTTTCTGCATTATTCGGCTTTGTAGGACATGCTGCCGCAGGCCATTTTGATTACCGGATTGCTGTTCCACTGGCGATAGGAGGAGCTATCGGAGGACTTATTGGTGGCAGTATTGCCATAAAAACCAAACCGCAAGTTTTAAAAATTCTTTTTGCTATCACAACGCTTGTTGCAGCTATTATTATGGCTTATAAGGTTTTCTATTAATGATACTATATGCTTAAAAAATGGAGTAAATTATTATGGAAAAGATTATTGAAGTATTAAATCTTACAAAAAGATATGGTGATTTTACCGCAGTAAATAATATTTCCTTTTATGTCAACAAAGGGGAAATATTTGGCCTTCTTGGCCCAAATGGAGCCGGAAAAACAACCTCGATTAATATGCTTGTTGGTTTGGCTAAAATTACTGATGGTAAAATATTCTATAAAGGCGAAGATCTGACTAAAAACATCAAAAAAGCCCAGAAATTTATTGGCGTAGTTCCAGACGAAAGTAATTTATATGAAGAAATGAACGGCTATGAAAACCTCTGTTTTTGCGGCTCTCTTTATGGTCTGCCTAAAAAATTAAGGGAAAAAAGAGCTCTCGAATTGCTTGAAATATTTGGCTTATCAGAAGCTGCTAATAAAAAATTCAAAGCATATTCAAAAGGAATGAAGCGTAAATTAACAATTGCTGCCGCACTCATTCATGAACCTGAAATTTTGTTTATGGACGAACCAACTACCGGCATTGATGTTGCCAGTGCCAGACAAATCCGAAATTTGATAAAAGAGCTTCACAGAAAAGGGACAACTATTTTTTTAACAACACACTATATTGAGGAAGCTGAAAGATTATGTGATAGAGTTGCTTTTATAAACAAGGGAAAAATTATAAAAATAGATACTGTTCCCAATCTAATAGAACAAACAAGAGAATCAAATATTATCGAGGTTTCTTTTGAAGAAACTCCACTTGAGAAAACCAGCGATCTGCTAAATAAATTAAACCAACAATTCAATGATATTGAATGTTTCATAAAAAACCATACGACCATTAAAATCATTAGCAATATTAAAATAAATATTTCTCCAATCATAAATTTCATTTCAAATGAAGGCTTTTTTATTTTAGAGGCAAAATTGATAAAGCCAACACTGGAAGATGCCTTTGTAAAAATTACAGGAATAGAAATAGATATGATGAAAAAAGAGAGGGAGAAAAAATGAAATCATTTATAGCTTTCTGGAATATACTGCTAAAAGACATGAAAAATTACTATCTAAAGCCACCAAATATTAGCTGGGGAATTATTTTCCCATTTGCCTGGATGCTTATGATGTTTATTAGAACAAAAAGCTCTTTTGATATTATTGAGGTATTTCCGGGAATTATTGGCATGTCTATTCTCTTTGGCACAACCTCAATGCTTGCTATTACAATAACATTCGAAAAAAAATCTCGTTCTTTTGAAAGACTTTTACTTGCTCCTATTACGACTGAATTGCTTGTATTTGCAAAAATAACAGGTGCAATTTTATTTGGTATTTTTAACAGTATTATACCTATCTTAGTTTCGGTGCTTTACTTTAAAGCACCTGTTAAAGACTGGTTATTATTAACAACCGGTATAATTTTATTATCCGTAATATCTACACTTCTTGGTCTATTTATTTCTGTTACTGCAAAAGAGGTTTTTGAAGCACAAACTTACTCAAACTTTTATAGATTTCCTATGATTTTTCTCTGTGGATTATTTGTACCCATTAAAGCGTTGCCTGTTTTTCTTCAACCATTATCATATATTTTACCGGTCACCTACGGTGTTGATCTTTTACGATATTCGATTAATGGGGGCAATACCTTGTCTCTATTGCTTGATATAGTAGTATTATTAGCATTCTGTATATTCCTTTTTTATTTTAGCATATTTAATATTAATAGAAAATGGATAACATAAATTTTTGCTATTCCGACACGAAATTCAAATATGGATTATTTGGGATGAGGAAATTCTTTAAACATTTCTCTACCTTCTCTTGTTTTAGCATAGTTTTTTTAATATAGTTTTGAAATTGCTTAGATTAGGTAGTAAGTTGAGGCTAATTGAAAATGTGATTGCGTGTTGATATAAAAATCCAACTGGTTGTAATTCGCAACTCCTATAAATCATATAAGTAATTTATACTATATTTTGTTGGAATTTTACAATCTGACAGATTTGACTTAATTAAACATATCTTTTATATTCAAAGAAAAAATATTAACCATCAAAGCAATTAAGAGGGAAATATTTTTAAGTTTTTTTTGTTTACTATTATTAGTCTTAGCAGTGCGGTCTTGTTATTTTCAGAGAAAGGGGAATACTTTAGATGGAGAAGAGGTTTTGAATCCACCAATCAACAGGATGTAATAGATGTAATAAATGAATATCTAAATGTTTATGGTCTTAATTTTTCTAATGTCACAAATAAATTTTATTTTCTACCTTATGGTGATAGAGAGAAATTTTTTGTTCATGAAATGATACCTGAAAATTCAACTGCCATAATTATTTTTCTTCACGGATATTTGAGTCACTCTGGATTGTTTTGGGATTTTTATGAAAAATTCTTAGGGCTTGGGTATCATATTGTCGCAGTCGATCTTCCAGGACATGGTCTATCGGATGGTGTAAGGACAGGAATAGATGATTTTGGTACTTATGCAAAGGTGGTTTACAATACTTATCTAAACTTATCCAATTCGAAGCTACCTGTTTATTTTGCTGGACACAGTACCGGATGTTCGGCTATTCTGGAATTTATACATAATTATAACATTTATCCCCCGAAGGTGGTTTTTGTCGCTCCACTTGTCAGAATCATTCTATGGGATCTGGCAAGTTTTGGATATAATCTATTAGGTAATAATATCCGTGAGTTGCCAAGACTCAGAAGAGAAACATCAAGAAATACTTCCTATCTTGATTTTATTTTTAATAAGGATCCCCTGAAATATGAAAAGGTTGCTACATCATGGTTTAAAGCAGTTTATACCTGGAACCAGAGAATAACCAATTATTCTAAAATAAATCACTCTACTTTTCTAATTGTACAGGGCAATGAAGACGAGGTTGTCGACTGGAGATATAACATTGAGTTTTTAAGAGATAAAATTATGTTTTCTAAGATTGTTTTGATTGATAGAGGCAAACATGATTTGTTGGCAGAAGCGGATTATATCAGGAATTCTATTTTTATGACTATAGAGAAATATTTGAGGCAATAAATTTTAGAGATTTTTCTATGGAAAATGAGATTATGAGAGAAATTCTGGTTCTTCTTGACATCTTTTTTATTTTTTTTCATACCTTGCTTATTGTATTTAAAAGAAAAAAAGCAAAAATATACCTTAAATACTGCCTGCATTAACCTTAATTTTTCCTTTCTTCGCAAGTCTTAGTAGAATAAAATTAATACTTTCCTCACTGAGTTTAAATTCTTCTGATAATTTTTTGCTATCAATCTCTCCCTTCTCTTTAATCTTTGTGGCAATCTCTTCCTCTATCTGTGAAAGCCATTCCTCAAAAAGAGTATGAAGTTCAGAAGTAGAGTATATCGAAAGTTCAAAAACCTTTTCGATGTTACCCATCATTTTTTTGCACATATCCATTGGCCCCTCGCCCTTTTCACCCATCATTCTTTTCATCATTGAAGACATCATGCCCATTGGTCCTTCACCACCCATCATACCCTGCATCATTTTTGGCATCATCTCCTGAAACATTTTCTGTTTCTCTTCAGTTGACATACTACCCATAAATTTTTCCATCATATTTTGCATAATTTTCTGCTTTTCTTCAGAAGACATCTCTGAAAAGAATAACTCCATCATTTTACCCATCATCTCTTCTTTTTCCTCTGGACTCATTTTACCCATCATTCCCTCCATCATTTTTTCCTTTAAACCCATAAAATACCTCCTTATTTTCTAAAATTTTTGAACCAGAAAGGACAGCTAAAACTTTTTTCTTTAAAACTTATACCCGTTAAATTCTCTGATATATCTGTAAAAATACCGAGCGCATCAAGAAGCTTTGTGTCTTTAAGTCTATGATATATAAATGGACCTTTTCTCTCAGCCAGAAGTATCCCTCTATCCCTCAAAATTCTCAGGTGATGTGATACAAGAGGCTGGGATAAAGAAAGCCCCTCGGAAATTTCATTTACAGAATAGCTTTTTTCAGCTATAAACTTTATTATCCTCAGTCTATTTCCATCAGCAAGAATCTCGAAAAGCTCAACAAGTTTTTGGATATCATTCATATAAACTGCCATTAATATAAACCTATATTTATATATTAATATAAAAAATCTTCCTGTCAAGAGTTTTTGAAAAATTTTTTTAATTTTTTACAGTCATTAATGGCTAAAAATGTTAGCCGATAACATATAGGCGACGATTCGAATCGTCGCCTATATTAAAGATTCGAATCGTCGCCTGTATTAAAGATTCGAATCGTCGCCTGTATTAAAGAAAAAGATAGCTTTTTAAAAGGTGGACTTCCCGGCGGAGACGGTTTTAGCGTGGCGAGAGTGCTGGTTTACCAGCATCCTAATTTTGACTTTTAATATCTCCTATCCGCATACTCCACCCATCCACCCGCCTTTACAAGCTCTGCGTCAAATGGATTGAGTTTAAAATTGATGGAATCGCTTTTACCGTTTCCTTCTATTGTAAAACGAGAGTTTTCTAAATCCACTTTAACATAAGCATCTCCTCTGCTATATTTCTCAAATAGCATTGCGATGCTTTCTTCAGGTAGTTCAATGGCTAACATACCACAGTTAAACATGTTCTGTCGAAATATGCGGGCGTAGCTCTCTGCTATTACTACTGTAATACCGTTAACTTCGAGAGCCCAGGGGGCATGCTCTCTGGAAGAACCACAACCAAAGTTAGCCCTTGTGATTATTACCCCCTTGCCTGTGATGTCTCTTTTTGGATCAAAGCCTTCAAGCTTTAAATCTTCAAGCAGAAAAGGCTTCAATGCCTCTTTTGTAATCTCTGTTAAGTATTTTGCAGGAATAATTTCGTCAGTGTTTATATCGCTTCTATCCAGAAATAATACTTTTCCACCGAACTGTTTCATTTTTTTCCTCCTTTCCACAAAGGCGAATTGGTAATCTTACCCGTAATTGCTGTAGCCGCTGCCGTTGCCGGGCTCATTAAATGCACCATTCCACCCTTACCCATTCTTCCATAGAAATTCCTATTTGTAGTAGAGGCGCAAACCTCTCCATTAGCAAGTACTCCATTACTCATGCCAAGGCATGCCCCGCAGGTTGGATTTGTTACACAGAAACCGGCTTGCATGAAAATGTCTATAATTCCTTCCTTTAAAGCCATTGAGTAAATCTTTGGTGTTGCGGGAGAGAGTATTCCTCTAACATTATCGCTTATCTTTTTGCCCTTTAAAATTTCGGCAGCAATTCTTAAGTCTTCAATCCTTCCGTTGGTGCAGCTACCGATATAGACCTGGTCAACAGGGGTACCCGCCATCTCTCTTACAGGCTTTACCTGATCGGGCTTGTAGCCAAATGTTATCATTGGTTCGAGGTTGCTTAAATCAAATTCTATAACCTTTTCATACTTTGCATCCGGATCTGAAATCCATTTAGAATACTCTTTTAATGCTTCTTCCTTTGAAGAAAATTCATTCTTTATAAATGGCCATAAATATTCAACAGTTGTCATATCAGGATAGCAAATTCCGCTTGTTGCACCGGCTTCAATCGCCATGTTGCAGATGGTCATCCTTGATTCCATGGACATTTCATCAACAATTGGCCCAGTAAACTCCATAATATGGTCAGTGGCACCATTGACGCTTATCTGAGAAATTATGTAAAGTATTACATCCTTTGCATAAACACCAGCGGGAAGTTTGCCTTCTAAAACAACTTTCATAGTTTTAGGATATTTGAATGCACACACCCCTTTCAATATACCCACTTCAAGATCTGTTGTTCCAACGCCGGCTGCAAAAGCCCCAAATGCCCCATGTGTACAGGTATGAGAATCACCCATTATTATTGTATATCCCGGTCGAACAAACCCCTGTTCAGGAAAGATAGCATGGCAAACACCATTTCTTCCGATGTCAAAAAAATCCTTTATGTTATGCCTTCTTGCCCAATCTCGGAGTATTTTTCCCTGTGTGGCAGTTTTTGAATCTTTTGCTGGCGTAACATGGTCAATTACAGCCTTTATTTTTGTAGGGTCAAAAACCCTGTCCTTTCCCCTTGCCATAAGGTCGGTAATAGCGACGGGTGTAGTAATCTCATGGCAGAATACCATATCAAGCTTTAATACAAAGCTGTCGGGAAAAGGTTTGTCAACTAAGTGAGCATCAAAAATCTTTTCAGCTATAGTTTTACCCATTTTATTCCTCCAGTTTATTTATAAGAGAGAAATTCTTCTACTGTTAATCCACTTTTTTTAATTAAACCATACAATAAGGAAGGAGCTAATTCCTTATGATTAGGGATTGATAAAGTCGGTCTTGTAGAATGAACTAATATCATATGACTTCCAGTTTGATGATCCAGAGTATAACCAAATTTTCTAAATATAGCTAAGGCTTTTTTCCCTGATATATTAGCAAGACTTGACATTAAACGCTAACCTCACCAAGAAACACTTCCTTAATATATGAGGGGTGACTTATTCCTTTTTTATTCTCAGCATCCAGCCAACCTTTAATGGCATCTTTTACGTTAGTTAATGCTTCATCAATAGTTTTTCCCTGACTCATGCACCCGGGAAGTTCTGGGACATCGACAACATAGCCTTTATATTCTGCATCGTATGTTATTATTATCTTATAGTTCATAGAAATCCTCCTTTCTGCATAATTTACCAGATAATTATAATTACAAACTTCAGTGATGGCAAACAGATTAATTTTATATTTTTATTCCTGTTATCACACTTCTGTTTAAAATTGTTGGTTTATATTTTATATTTTTAAAACCCGCTTCTGTAAGCATTTCTTTTATTTCCATAGTGGAATAACATTTCCCTTCGGATAGAACCATTAGAAGCACAGAGTATTCGGCTACAGATAGAGGCCCATCCTTTTTTTCGTTTATATGTGCATCATGAATAACAATCATACCTCCAGATTTTAAATTTCTATATGAATTTTTTATTATCGCTTTTACTTCTTTTATGTCCCAATCATGAAGAACATGCGAAATAAGATGAACATCATAACCTTCTGGCAATTCATCCTTAAACATATCGCCAGCTATTACATTAATCCTTTTTTCAAGCCCAAATTTTTTAATAGAATACCTTGCAACTTTATCTACAGGTGGTTTTTCAAAAACAGTTGCCTGAATATGAGGGTACTTCGATACAAGAATAGCAGAGTAAATTCCAGAAGCACCACCTATATCCAGAAGTCTTTTGTAGCTTTTTAAATTCAAAGCCTTTAATAATCCGTTTGCAAGATATGCTCCACGGCTATTCATTGCGTCGGTAAAATTTTCTGCAAATTTTTTATCTTCCATAGAAATTACCCATTCTTTTCCGCCCTTTTTTGTAGCCCAGCTTGCCGGTTTTCCTGTAGTCAATGCCTTTCTTATAGCTTCGCATGCAGGTCTGTCTTTTAGTGAGCTAACATAGGAAGACAGATTAAAATCTGCTTTATCTGTCAGAAAAACTTTTGATGTATCTGTAAGATAATACTTTTTGTTTTTTTCTTTAATGAACCCATAGGCTTTAAATAATGTGATCATAACATCAGCCGGTCTTTTTTTGATATTAAGCCTTTTGCAAATCTCTTCGATACCGGATGGACTTTCATTCAGATAGTTAAAAAAATCAAAATAACTTACAGCAGTAATAAATAAATCATTGGCAAACGCACCTTCTCTAAGAGAAATTATTTTTTCCGGGGAAACCTCTGGTGGTCTTAAAAAATCATTCATACTTTAACTCCTGTCAAAAATATTCTACGAAAGATTAATTCAACATGTCCGTTCTCTTCGGCTTCTTTTTTTATTTCTTCCTTAACTATGCCTTTAAAGGACTCTATGTATTCTTCTGATATTTCTCCTTCATAATACTCCCTGTTTAAATAGCCGGCTATTGCTCCGGAGGAAAAAATGTTAAACGCTTCTTCGGGTGTGTACTTTGTGTTTATCGTTTTTATTTCGGCAAAAGTGACTTTAAAGCCCGCTTTTTCAAAAACAATTGAGTAATCTGATGCCTTTTCAGGCATAAAAAAAGGATTTTTCCATCTTGAAAAAATATCCTTTGTTCCGGGATCACTCTTAATTCTATCAATCGCTTTAAGAAAGTTTTCGCAGTATCTTCCTCCTCCAGGAGCCTGAATTCCCACCCTTCCGTTTTTTTTAAGGGCAGAATAGAATGCACTAACCACCTTCTCAGGATGAGTAAACCACTGGAAGGTAGAATTACAAAATATCACATCAAACTCTTCATGAAAATTCATCTCCTCTGCTCTCATTTCATAGAATTCTATGTAAAACTTTTCATAATTCCTTTTTGCAGATTTAATCATTTCTTTTGATGCATCTATCCCCACAACCCTGCCACTGGTTATATCCCTTATTCTTTTTGTAAGATTTCCAGGTCCACAACCAACATCCAGAACAGATTCATTTTCTCCAATGCTCAGTAATGCGAATAATGTTTCAGCTGCTCCTTTTTGAACAAGAGAATTTGTTTCATAATGTCCTGATACCGAATTAAAATCAATGCTTTTTGCCATAAAACTACCTTCCAAAAATCATCTTTGGTGGTGTAACAACCCAGAAGGCTTTAAGTATTCCCTTGCCCGTGTTTTTAAGTATATGGGGTACATCTGCAGAGAAAGAAATACTATCCCCTTCTTTTAAGATATAGCTTTTGTTACCTATTTTAAACTCTCCAATTCCTTTAATGATGACCCCGAGCTCTTTTCCAGGATGACCATATTCAGAACTTCCCCTTTCTGCTCCAGCTTCAATCTCTATTATGTAAGCTTCAATACTATGCTGCTCGTCAGTATTATATGTCCTTGAAAGCTGGTAGTATTTTACTCCACCCTGAATTATCTTATGCCTTTCTCCTTTTCTTACAATGTTTACAGAGCGGTCCTTCTTAAAATCGCTGAAAATATAATCCAGATCTATTTCAAGCACATCTATTATATTAAGTAAAGTATCAATGGCTGGAGAAATCTTATCCCTTTCTATCTGAGATATAAGGCTTTCACTTACCCCGGCCTTTTGTGCCACTTCTTTCATTGTAAGGCCTTTCCTTTCGCGAACCTCACGAAGCTTTGTACCAAAAGAATATATCATAACAAAAACCCTTCTTTACTTTTACTAAAGATACTTAAGTATAACTAAAGTTTAAAATGCTGTCAAGCTTTTTGAAAATTTTTTATTAATCCCCAAAAAATGTGGAATTTTTGAATTGATGGATTTTTGTCTTTTGCTGATTAAGGAGAGATTAAACGAACTAGTTTAGAATATTCATTATCTTCTCTTTTTCCTCAAAAGAAGAAAATATATAATCTGGTTTATATTGTGCGAGTTCGTCTTTATTCATTCTTCCTGTTGCTACTATTAATGACTTTGCATTATTCTTTTTTGCACATTCTATGTCACGGGGTGAATCGCCTATGATGAAAACATCGCTAAAATCCTTGCATTCATAGTACTTTTTCATTCGTTCAAGGGCTATCGGTACAAGAAGATGCCGCTCTCTTTTTTCGTTACCGAAACCACCGATACCGTAAGGGAAAAAGTTTTTGATGCCTGCCTTTTCAAGCTTTATATACGCCGCTTCCATTACATTGCCTGTAACGAGTCCTATACAACGTGAAGAAAGAGCTTCAAGCAAATCTTTTACACCAGGGAAAACGCTAATAGCATTTGAGTATTTTTCAGCATAATCTCTAAAATGAATTACAAAATTTTTAAAAATACTATTAATTTTTTCTTCCATCCCGGAGCTTATATTTTTTTCCTCAAGCAGCTTTGCAACAATGTCATAGTCTGTTCTACCATACCAATCAACGGTGCTCATATCTACCGGAATGCCTGTTACATTCAGGATTGCATCCTCAAAAGCCCTTCTTCCAAGCCCGTGGGAATTTACAAGGGTTCCATCAATATCAAACAGTAAGGCTTTCATCATTGCTCTCTATTTAAAAATTTAATCTAATATTCTATAGAAGTGTAGAATAAAATCAAATTTTATATTGCATTTAACAGCAAGTCCCCGGGAATTCAATCCCCTGGAATTGGATAACTCCACCGCCATTGTTCACTTTCTTTTGAACGGCCAAAAGAAAGTTTACTGCTTTTTGGGGGAAAAGCAGGGGAAACCTTATCTTACTTTCTTTCTCAGCGATGAGAAAGAAAGTAAGCAAAGAAAGAATCGCCGACACCGCTTTATCGGCCAATTCTTCCTCTATACCAATGGTGTTAACCTTAATACTTTATTTACTTCTTGCCTCCTTAACTACATGGCTTTTTCATCATCACATCCTGTGCTGATTCAAAAGCCCCGCCGTAATCCTTTACGGCGTAGTAAACTTCTCCTTTATGTAATAGCGGTTAACACGCTTTGTCTATAATCAATGCTTTATCTAAGCACAAATTACTATAACCATGTCGCGGTGTCGGTTTTTTCTTCTTTTTATTTTTTTACCTCTTC
>Ga0315298_1004047_pt1 | contig 22413 bp, 16 predicted proteins | sample WHS_1_MG_FD_203077 | JGI IMG/M metagenome (GOLD analysis project Ga0315298, IMG submission 203077) | Extremophilic microbial mat communities from Washburn Hot Springs, YNP, Wyoming, USA - WHS_1_MG | ecosystem: Environmental > Aquatic > Thermal springs > Hot (42-90C) | place: USA: Wyoming...
AGGCCGCCCCTGAGACACCGATGTTCTTCTCTGACGTGAGCGAGACCACGCCCTATGCTGAGGCCATCAATCTCTTAGCGGCTAGAGGAGTGGTGCAGGGGTACCTGGATGGTCGGTTCGGCCCGGATGATCCGGTGACACGGCAGCAGTTCGCCAAGATGATTGTGCTTGCCTTGGGAATCGAGGTTTCGCCTCTCCAGGCCTGCGGGTTCCGCGATGTGAAGCCGCTGCCGACTACCGCTGACCCGCTATACCCCACGGCATACGTGGCGGCTTGTGCGGCAGCGGGCATCGTAGTGGGCAAGACCGAGGACAAGTTCTGCCCCTACGACCACATCACCCGCGCTCAGCTCATCACCATGGTGGCCCGAGCCGCAGGCCTGCCGGAACCGCCGGCTGACTACCAGCCCGTGTTCGGCGACTTCAGCCGCGACCACTACCCATGGGCGCGCCGGGCAGCTTACGCCGGACTGCTTGACGGCCTGGTCGGCATGGCCAGGGACTACAACTTCTGGGCCATGGCTACTCGGGGCGAGGTGTGCCAGATGCTCGCTAGTTTGTTGGTTTGGCGGGAAGGGCGGTAGTGGGCGTGCGGTTGTAGTCACTCAGATTTGCTCCGGCAGAATAGCATGGCGCTTTTTTTCAAAATCACCGAAGCGCTCTTGCAGTCATAGTCTCTCTTTGCCTTCACTGCTTGCAGGCCATCCTTGCCGGTGTCGACAAATGTTCCTACTGTCTACCGATCACAGGGAGGAGTGCAAGCGTGACCAGCGCAGTCTGGCTGAGCCTTAGGGAGATATATCTCTCCAGGTGTGTTAGGGTTGTCCGGGGGTCAAGCCCCGTGCCTGCTGTAAATTGGGATAGGGGCTAAGCTCTCCTGCACCACTGGTTCCTGGCTTTGCTTGAACCTCTTCACCGGCTGCACCCCTCACCAGCTGTTCCTGGAGTCTATCGAGCTGCCGGCGCTTGAGCTCCGATGTCCGCATACCCCTCCAAGTCTGCGAAGCGCAGATGAGAGCGGCGAACGTGAGCTGTATGACGGCCCCTCCCCAGCCAGCATGGTTCCGGCTGCCCGGCTATGGCGCGCTTCCTCCACGAAGAGCCGTTCAAGCAGGTTGGTGGTACGGCAGGGATCACCCGGGCAGGAGGGAGTCACGGGGCTCGATAGGCGGCATTAACCGCCTCCTTCACCTCGGCTTGGCTGCGTTTCGGCCCCTTGCCCACGATGTTTCTTGACCTTGTGCGCCAGACCCCGCTGCCTAAGCAAACCAGAAAAGCACTCCTCCACCGCCCGGATGAGTCCGGGGGGCCATCGGTACAGACGAGCACCGGCTCGGCAAGGCCCCGGCGCTTCATCTGCTTTAAGAAACTTCCGGCAGCACTCGGTTGACTCCTTGGCGCCGGGAGCAAGATGCCTGAGCATCTTCCTGCCTTCTCAGGTAAGGCCAGGGGCAAAAGCACCGCCTCACGGGCAGATGCGGGGCGCAGGCGTTCAGCCACGCCGTCTAGGAAGAGGTGAAGGGGCCAGATCTCCGAGAGGTCCCGGGTCGAGAGCCCGCAGGCGTACATCTTGCACGGCCAGGTCCTTAAAGAGCGCTGTTGTCTGCCTCTCTCGGAGCTGGGGCCGGCTGTATCTCGCCTCGCCTTGGCCGTAGGTAGGCGACCCTCCCGGTAGCCGTTTCGCCCAGCCCTGCAGATCATTCCTCGCCCAGGCGTAGTAGTGGCGACCGAGGACGTCGCGGACCGTGGCCTTCAGGGTCTCTTCCCCGATCTGCCTCACGGCCGGGCGCGCCGACTCCGCCTGGGCATCGCCGGCCGTGGCGTTCGTGGACAGGGCGGCGAGTTCGGCCTTGGTCCTCTCCGACGGTGTACTCTCTTTTTGGGTTGAGCCTCCCTCTTGGTTGTCAACCGGAGCATATCGCGGCGGTCAAAGAGGGCTCAACCTATTTGCATCTACACAAGGTTAGGAAGGCGCCAGCTCACATGCCCTTGCTCAGTGTTACAGACTCTCAATAGCGTTTACCAACAACTGGGCCACCTCCCCCCTGGTGGCAGGAGCCCAGGGGTCCCAAGTTCCATCGATATTCACTACGTTGTTGAGAAGTCCGCGCTCTCTTGCAAGCTGGAGGGCCTGTTCTGTCTCTTGTACCATGCCTCCAGCTTTGTCCAGAGCCGCACTAGCCGCGCGGTCAGCAAATGCGGGATCCAGCGCTTTCAACGCCCGGACGATCGTTACCATGGCTTGTGCCCGGGTGAGAGATTTGGCGGGAGCAAATTGGGTCGCGGTCACCCCTTTCAGGACACCCAGCTGCTCCAGGACTGACACATAGCGGTGGGGATAAAGGTCCTCATCAGGGGTGTCGAGGTCGAGAAATCGGGTGGTCAAGATTCGCTCGTCCGCTATTCCGAGAGCCTTAGCGAGCATCTTCGCGAACTGGGCGCGGGTGATGGACGCCTCGGGACGCAGGGCACCGTCAGGAAACCCGGAGACAACATCGGTCATCCACAGCGTTTCAATGGCGGAAGAGGGCATCACTGCAGCTGCGGCGACCAAAGGTGCGACGGAGTCGGGCGAAGACGCACTCGTAAGTGTTGTGGTCTTTCCGATCCAAACCGTGACGGTTCCACTTCCGAGCTGAGCGCCTGCCGTGCTATAAGCAACGGCGGTCAGAGTGTGCGCGCTTCCTGTCGGCAGTCCGCGGGTGTTCCAGGTGAACGTCCACGGGGATTTGTAGTCTACGCTCACTGCCCGTCCGTCAACATATAGCCGCACCTTGGCAACTGCCAAGCCGGAAATCGCCTCGACCTTTACGGCAACCTTGCCGTAAACCAAGGCCCCGTCGGCTGGCTGCAGGATTCTAACTTGGGTCACGTTCTGCTGCTGAGAGCTGGCCCCCGGGACGGTGGTGGTTGTTGTGCTGGTCGTCGTTGTCGAGGTTGTTGTGGTGGGAGCCGGCTCGGTAGTTGTTGTGGGGGCGGGCGGAGTGGTCGTTGTAGTTGCCGCGACCGTGGCGGTGGTGGTCGGTGCCGGGGCAGTGGTTGTAGTGGTGGTCGGTGCTGCCGTGGTCGTCGTGGTAGTGCTCACCGTGCGGCTAGGGGCTTCTCCAACCACGTTGTCATGGACCGATAGCCCACTTACGAGAGATGCATTGGCAACCAGAGTTGCTCCGGCCGGGTAGCCGTTGTAGGCCACCTCGACGCTGGCGTAGTTGGCACTTACATTTACCACCGGATTGGACGTCTGGAAAGTATTGTATGTAATCGTGATGCCGTCGCTGGGCCCAATGCTTAGGTAGTTGGAAAGTTGTACTCCCACACGCTGATCTACGAAGCGATTTCCCTCGATGGTTACATTATGAGCATCAAAGATGACATACACCCCATCATGTCCGCCGGAGAGAGTGTTATCGCGGATCACCACGTCATAGGCGTGGCCCACCCAGATGTTCCAGTCAACTCCCGACCGTGCGGCGAAGGTGTTGCCTTGGATAAGAAAACGCCTGCACTTGCCTCCGGTGGAGGAACCGTTGAGGGCCAGCGGATGCCCACCAGAAGCGGTATTGTTAAGAAGCTGCACGTCGGTTGCATCAGGCGCCCCAGAATCAATTTCAGCCTTATAGCTGGTGTCGTAGTTAATCACAGTATTGTTGCGCACCACCAGGCCAGTGGCTCCCTGGAAGTTGATGCCGACACGAGCGTTTTCCAGTACTGCTCCGCCGATAACCGTGCAATCCTCGATCAGGCCCGAGCTTCCGCCATAGTAGAAGATGCCATCACCACTCGTGTTCTGCACGAGCAGGCGCTGGCAGGTTATGTTTGCTGCGCGAGACACGAAAATGCCATGGCGCTGCTCGCTCCAGGTCGACTGATTATTGTCGTTGCCATCCACGGCAAAATCGCGCAGCACAACGTTGGCAATGCCGGTCCCGGAAATAACTCTTGTCCAAGGATCCTGGTTGGCTGCAAGCTTGATAAGCGAGCTGGGACCGTCACCGTAAACGGTGATTCCGCTGGCTAGCTGCAGGGCGTACGCATTGCTGCCCTGCTGTCTAACTACATATGTCCCGCCCGGGAGGTAGACGGATCCCCCCACGCTCGCCGCCTGCTCAATGGCGGCTTGGATGGCTAGAGTGTCGTCTGCAACGCCGTCGCCCTTGGCTCCGAAGTCGCGAACGTTAAAGACGCTCTGACCGGCGGTTGCTGCCGGGACGACGGACAATAGTGTGGCTACAAGTACCAGAATCGTGAATGCTCCAATGACGAGGGCCACAAACCGGGTCCGTGATGCTCGTATTGGAGACGGACTCCGTGCTGCTTTGAGTTTTACCACCATTGGTTGTCACCTCCCAAAAGGGACCAGCCGCGAACGCACGTTATCCGCGGGTGGTCATTGACCTCGGCAGCCCGGCTAACTCCTTGGGAGTCCCGTGGCTTTGCGACCCCATCTCACGGTGGGTGTGCCCTTTCGCTTCAGGGAGAGAATTGCACTCCCGGTAGAATCATCGGCAGCTAGTGCAGAAGACTTGATAGGGGGTGAGAATGGTGGGTAGTCCTAGCGGCGAGAGGTAGTCTTAAAGTGCTGGAGCAGACTGATGAGGCCCCGTTGGCGACTGACGGTGCGTGAAATCGCCCAGGGCGAGAAACTGCTTAGGGCGAAGCGGAGGAGGCGCCCGACAGGTGTGCGTCATAACCTTTGGGCATTACTCCGGTCATTCGGTAGTAACGCCAGGGACGCAGGCGGCGCGCAATTTGCCCAAGAGGCGGTGCGAACCACGTACGCGCTGGCACATCGATCACCACGAGACCGAGATGTCCCTTGAATTCGCACAAGCCTTTATTCTCCGGGAGCAGCCGTCCATGAACAACCAGGTCAATTCCCGGAGTACGCTTGAATGCCATGATGGTCTCAAACTGCAGACCCGTGGCTACCTGGGTGGGAAGAAACTCAGTACCAACAATCACCTTATAAACATAGCCAACATTGCCAACAGCATATGCTTCGACATACCCAGCCAGGCGGCCGTCAACCAACCCTGCAACCGTAAAAGTACGCGGGTCATTCATCCTGGAGCGAACATCCCTGATATATGCATCAGGGGAGACATCCGTCCAAAGTCCCAGCCGGTGAGCGGCGGACGAGAAAACGGCATATCCCTCCTTCTCCAGAAGAGAAGAATCGAGTAGCTGCACAATTCTTGCTCTCTGTCGCGCAATACGCAAATGGCGACGTTTGGTGGCCGAAAGAGCGTGCTCGTCGTAGGACTGTAAGCCGGGCACCACGTGCAGCTTATAGACTGCGTTGGCAAAGTCAGCATCCTCGGCGCATACCGAAGTCGTGTAACCCCAACACAGTGGGTGTGGTCTGCCAATCTGGTCTCGGCGCAAGTTGGCGCACGGGTGCAAACCATGCCAAAGTCCCATTGTTCCACTGCGCCAGTAAGCACCGCGCTTTTGCACAATCCTGAGACCTTGTTTCCTCCACCACTCGGCAAGTTCCGTCTCACTCATAACGCGGACAACCGCTTCTTGAATATCTCGGAATCGTTCTTCCATGGACTCCCCTTAGGTTCTCGACAACATGGGCCCGTGCCACGTGTGGACTCGCCGATGGCGCCTCGCAGGAGACCACTCGAAACTACTCGCATTGTAGCTGACCCACTTAGTTGCGAGCTCTCCGACATTGACAAACTGTCGCCGCGTAGCCAAAGCGGTCGACGCTCCCGCGTCTAGGACGGTGGGTGGCGGGCTACGTAGGTCTCGTACCAAGGGCAGCGCATTAGACAAAGAGGCATGCTGCTATAGCCAGCTTTCAAGCGGCTTTATGCTTATGTGCAGTGTGTCAGTGAGAGACGGCATCTTGATTCCAGATACGGTAGAGACACCTGGGTAATTGTCCCGCTTAGCGGCCTGAAAACACTGGGTGGAAATGCAGCGGAAAACATGATTCGCTTAGACGCCCCTATTGCAGGACCGAGCGCTGCGCCCATTCGCTGCGTGGGCGGCGCTTAGAAGCGCCATGATTACCCACCAGTAGCGCTGGTAGAAGGCCTCGATACCTAGCGAAAACCCCATCATGGAGAGATGAGCCAGAAGTAACCCTCCTAGGAGCCCGCGATACTCGGGAGCCGCGAGCCTGTAGGCCTTTATTCCTCTCAGAAGAAAGGCCATCACGAAGCCCACAAATACTACCGCTCCAGCAATGCCCATTTCCGCCAGAAACCAGAAGAAGGTGTTGTGAACTTGCACCTCGTAGTCCCGCAGGAAGCTTCCTAGACCTGCGCCAAGAATTGGGTGGCTAAAAAACACGTCTGTTGCCTTCGCCAGAATGTCTAGCCGGGCGGTGACCTGAGATGTGCGGGTGATGAGCGGGGCAAGCTCAGTGGCAAAATATGGCCGAAAGAAAAGAAGCGCAGCCGCTGTTCCCAAGACGATTGGCAACACGAGATGTCGCCAGGCTCGCAGATTGACAAAGGGAGTAGCCAAGCACAGCACAGCAAAGCCAATCCAGGCCGACCGGCTGAAGCTAAAAAACAGATTAAGAAGGAGCAAAACTGTCACCAGCCAGGCCCACCGCCGAGATACGAGACGGCCGGGAGTGTTAACCGTACACCAATGCAGGCACAGCGCGACGACCATGAAGCCCCCGTACGCATTGGGATCAATAAGCAGACCCGCAATGCGACTGGTATGCAGGGCTGCATAAACGAAGCCGAGCAGGTAAAGGGGGAAGGCTACCGCTGCCTGGAGAATAGCGGATAGGAGTACGAGTCTAGCCGCGCGTTTGATGGCCTCTGTGGATTGGGCATACTGCACAACCACGAGATAAAGGGCTGTCAGAAGCAAAAAGCCTACGTACTTGTTCACAACTGCCCAGCGGGTCAGGGATCCGTAGCGCACTAGACCGTTGAAAAGGGCAAAGGAAAACACAAGACCCAAAAGCGCGTGCCACGGTGTCCACTGATGGATGGCGGTACGCATCCATATACCGCCCAGCAACAGGATGAGGAGCAACACAAGGTCTGCCGGAGCGAGGCGAAGCCCAAGGCTAGTCTCGAACTGTATAGGAAGGATCAAAATGAGAAAAGCAAGTAGATAGCGGTGAAGGCCAGCTTCACCATAGGCCAGCTGACCCTCGTGAGCAAGGCTTTTTGCACCTGCTGCTTGCAGCGGTTCTCTAAGGTTGCGTCTTGTGTCAAGTACGGTCATGACGCTCTCTCGGGCACTATGGGAAACAAGGGTACTTGTCGATACACTTTACTATGACATGAGCGCCGCGCAAGAAGGTGGGGCAACAGTGACTTCTGACACCCTGCAGGGAGAAATTCTTACCTTTCGCCAGTTGGCTACTGCGCTACGGCGACGCTGGTGGATTGTGCTACTGACCATGGTGGTGTTGGGAGCCGCGGCGTACTTGGTTGCATTAGTTCAGGCACCTCGCTACGAAGCCCAAGCTGAGATTGTTTACCAGCCCCCTAATCTGCAGCTCTACGGAGCCGGTCTCTCTCAAGTGGCTGGCAGTGAGGCGCACAATTTGCAGAGCGACGCTCTCGTGCTGAAAACCATACCTTTTGCCGAGCGCGTCCGTAATTCCTTAGGAAGCTCCTTAAGCTCCAAGGATCTACTGGCGGCGGTCAAGGTTAAGACGGATCCGGACCTGGATCTGATAACAATAGTAGTCAGGAGTTCGAATCCAAACACCGCAGCCGAAGTTGCCAACGCGTTTGCCCAGCAGTTTGTGACCCTGCGCCAAGAACAGGTGGCGGAGTTGCTCAACCGGGCAAGAGACCTACTCAAACGGCGCTTGGATCAGCTCACGCCCGAGCAAGCCGCATCAAGCTACGGCCTGACGTTGCAACAGCAATATGACGATTTGGGTGTGCTTCTGGGCCTAGGTATAACCGACTACCGGATTCTGCAGGAAGCTTCGGTGCCTGCTTGGCCTGTCATTCCGCGCCCAGCACTCTACATTGAGCTAGGTGTGGCACTGGGCTTGTTGCTGGGATGCGGAGTTGCTCTACTTGTCAGTTATTACGACCGACGTGTCAAGGAGGAGGCGGTTATCGGGGACATTCTCGGCGTTCCGGTGCTGGCGTTGCTACCCAAGATCTCGCAAGGATGGGCGCGGTTTGGCAGAAGGAAGATCTCCTGCGCTGGATTTAGAAAGAGCTGCGAGGTCCTTTTTGACCCCGTGCGTACTCTTCGTTCCACCTTGAAGCTTGTTGGGCTTGGGAAGAACTTGGGAAGTTTGCTGGTTACAAGCACTCTGCCAGGGGAGGGCAAGTCGACAGTGGCCATTGACCTGGCGCTGGCCATGGCGCTTTCCGGACATCGCGTACTGTTGGTGGATGCCGATCTGCGCAGTCCCAGCGTAGCTCAGTACTTGGGACTAAGCAACGTGCGCGGCATGTCAGACGTTCTGGCTAACCGGGCTGGCTGGGTTGAGGTCGCGCAAACGGTTGAGTTGAGGAGATTGGTGCCGGACAGCTACCGAATCAACGAGAACGGGCGCGAGTACAGAGGCCACTCGACATTCTTGTGCATAACGAGCGGTGCTGTACCTCCAAACCCCTCCGAACTGTTAGAGGCAGCTGACCTGGGGCGCATTCTTGCCGAGATGAGAACTGTGTGCGACGTGGTGATCTTGGATAGTCCTCCCCTGCTTGTAGCCTCGGATGCGATCTTGATCTCTGGAATTGTGGATGCGGCCTTGCTGGTAACCCGCCTGGGCGTGGTTTCCAGGGAGCAACTCGACGAAAGCAAGAGCCTGCTTGGTATGGCGAGAGCAAACTTGGTGGGAGTGGTTGTAGTGGGAAGCAAGACCCGAAGCCGGTACTACAGTTACTACTACCACAAGTAACAGTCTCAGTCTCCGTGGCCAGCAACATGCCAAGCTCACCAACCATTGACTGGTCCGAATACTACCCTCCGGCTGGCCAGGCAGAGGTCAGGGTGCTAGCCGAAGCAGAGTTTGCCGCTCTGCGTAGGGAAGAGGGCGCCCGTGTGGTTGAGCATCGGGGACGCTACTGGCAAGAGATATTGCCTGGTTTCTACGAACCCCTGCCCTATCTTGCCCGTTTGCGGACGGAAGAAGCAACCAGGCCAACTTGGCGGTGCTGGGGCTACCGGGCTGCTTTGGCCGATGAAGACTCGGCGGAGGCGAACGCCACTATGCCTGTCCACATCATACGCGATCTTCAGTCCTACGGAGAGAGCAAGATCAGCCGGCGGAAAAGAGACCATCTCCGCCAATCTCTGAGAACATTGAGCCTCTTGCACCTTACTGACTCCGCACTGCTAGCAGAGCGGGGTTACGAGGTGTATTTGTCCCACGCTCGGCGTTTGAAGATGAACCGTGTTCTTAGTAAGGACGACTACCTAGGGCTCGTCCGGAGCTGGACCAAAGATCGTCGGCAATTGGTCATCGCGGGGCTGCACGACGGTGTCCTTTGTGGGTATATGCATTCCTATCTCGTAGAGCATGTAGGATATCTGGCCACTCTTCACATTGCCACGGAGGCGCTACACACGAATCTGAGCGTGGCCCTGTATTTCATCACCCTGCGAATAATGTCGCGCTACCACGCAACGACGGCAACAGTAGGTCTGCACCGCCCCGAGCAGAAAGGCCTGGGGAGATTCAAGCACCATCTTGGTTTTGAGCTAGCGTACATTCCCTGTCGGCTGGTCTTGCCGCCATTTGTTGCGTTTGGTATACGGACCTTGCGTCCCTACACCTACTACCGTTTCACAGGGCGTGTGCCCCAGCGAATCAGTGAAAGCGTGGCGGATGCCTGGTGAATAACCCCATGGGATGATTGTGCAGGAAAATCCCTCCGTTAACAGTGCCCCGAGCTCGCGGAAAACTGTTTCTCTGCGCACCAATCTTGTTTGGACGCTGGTAGGTCGCGGGGTCTATCAGGCTGCCCAGTGGGGCCTGCTGGTGATACTTACCAAACTTACCACTCAGGCCGAAGTGGGCAATTTTGTCCTTGCTCTTGCAGTGACGGCGCCGGTATTTCTCCTTGCCTCATTGCAACTTGATAGCGTGGAAGCAGTCGACGCACGCCGCGGACACACTCTGGGCGAGTACCTCGCCCTACGCATCGTCACCACTGGGATTGCCTTGGTTGTGGCTGCAATTGTGGCCGCGGTAGCGTACCGCAATTCGGCTGGTCTGTTGGTCCTGCTTTGGGCGTTGGCGAAAGCAATGGAGAGTCTGAGCGGCATCTTTCTGGGATTCATGCAGCAAAATGAGCGGTTTGACATCATAGCCCGCTCCCTTCTTGTAAAGGCTCTTGCTTCACTTTTGGCTCTCGGAGTCGTGGTCTACTTTACTCGTAGCCCCGCATGGGGCATGGTCGCTCTCGTTGTGGCCTGGGCTTGGCGCCTTCTAGCTTATGACATGCGCAAAACCAAAGCTCTAGCGGAGGACTACCGCAAGGAAGGCGTCTTGGTCAGTTTGCAGCCCACGTGGAACTGGTCTGTGCTATGGCGTCTTGGCTGGCGGGCCCTGCCCCTGGGATTGGTGGTCATGATGACTTCTCTTCAGGTCAATATTCCCCGCTACGCTGTAGCCCATTACCTGGGCTCAGAGAATCTAGCTTTATTTGGCGCCACGGCCTATCTCACTCTGGCTGGGGCTCTGGTAGCTAACGCGATGGCGGCTTCCTCGAGCCCTCGGATGGCCTATCACTATTTCAATGGCAACCGCGACGCTTTGGTACGTATTATCAAGAGATTAGTGGCTGGAGCCGGCGGAGTGGGGGCGCTGTCGGTGGTAGTGGCGGCTGTTGCTGGTGAGCCGCTCCTCAGGGTGCTTTACAGTGAGCAGTATGCCGATGAGTCCACTTTGCTCGTGCTACTCATGGTGGCGGGGCTTCTCACCTATGTTTACACTGTCCTTGAAGGGGTAATGACTGCCACCCACTACTTCCGCAGTCAGCTTGTCCTTAACGTAATTGTGCTCATTGTATCTGTTGGGGCTGCTTACGGGCTCACGCCGCTGTTTGGGCTGCATGGTGCGGCCTACGCCATGATACTGGCGGCTGGGGTAGGGCTGGCTGGCAGTGTTCTCTTGGTAAACGATGCTCTGCGCATGATTGGGGGGCAGAAATGAATGGTCAGCCAGATTTCCAGGCGGACTTTCACGAGCAGCCTGGGGGAGCCACATCTCGCGACGACAGGTTGGGCAGCAATGGCTTAGTGCCCGTTCACCCCCGAGTATCTATTGGCATCCCCGTCTACAATGCCGCGCGCACGTTGCCGGCCACTCTTCGCTCAGTGTTTGCGCAGACTCTGACAGATTGGGAATTGATACTGGTCGATGACGGCTCCACTGATGACTCTGTAGCAATAATGCAGTCCGTTTGCGATCCGCGGGTGCGAGTGTATGTGGACGGAGAGCGGCGAACCGTAGCCCCCAGGCTGAACCAGATTGCTCGTTTAGCTCGGGCTCCTTTTCTAGCTCGGATGGATGCGGACGACCTGATGCATCCAAAGAGACTGGAGACGCAGCTTGCTTATCTATCTGCCCACCCCGAGATTGACGTTGTCGGCGCGAGTGTCTACTCCATTGACAGTGCGTATCGCATCCAAGGCAAGCGCGGCTCTGGCTCCCGAGAAAGAAGCGAGTTTTCCGTGGGGTTATACGGCGCAATGATCCATCCCACTGTGCTCGGCAAAACAGATTGGTTTCTTGCCAACCCTTATGATGAGTCTCGCTATGCTGCTCGTTGTGAAGATGCAGAATTGTGGTTGCGAACCTGGGGTAAGAGCAGATTTCACGTTTTGGACCAACCCCTGCTTTTTTACATGGAGGATAGCACCCGGGTAATGCATAAACTCCGCACCTCCAACCTGTGCAAGCTACGGATTATGTTCTGCGGAAACAGGCCGGTTAGAAAAAAACCGCTACATCTGCGGTTAGCCATTGCAGGTGTAATCGCTGCCAAGTTGAGTTTCTACGAGCTTTGTGCGCTTGTAGGTCAAACAGACTACCTAGTGAAGAGACGCAATCGCGCTCTTGGTGCAAGAGAGCTTAAGGAAGCGCAGGCCATTCTGGACTATGTCCTTAGTGTGCCCATTCCCGGGTTAGGATAGGTTGGAATCAGGGAAGGAGCGGCATGTTGAGACCAGTAGGCTGCCACCGCCACATGAGTGCCTGGTCCGTTACGGCCTACCCAGCAACTGTTCATAAAGGCTTTCGTGGAGGGAGATGATCCTTTCGAGTGCGTATCTGCGCACGCGCTTGTGAGCCCGCTCCGCCAGTGCGGTACTTTCTTGAGGATGGTCTACCACCCATTGCATGGCCGAGGCCAGCGCGGCTGCGTCTCCGACCTCCACCAGTATCCCCGCTCCTTCCTCGAGAAGCTCTCTTGTGCCCCGAATCGGCGTGCCGATGACTGGAGTTCCCACGGCCATGGCTTCGAGCACTGAGCGAGGCAAACCCTCGCGCTCGGATGGGAGAATAAATGCCGCGGCTGCGGCAAGCAGTTGCGGCACATCGCTTCGTCTCCCTAGGAAGTGCACACGCTCAGCCACAGAAAGTTGGGCTGCCAGAGTCCGCAGGCGTTCCAGTTCTGGACCAACCCCTGCTAAAGCCAGATGGAAATCCCTCCTTCCGGTTATAGAGAGAGCGCGGATGGCATCCTGGTGGCGCTTGCCCGGCATCAGTGCGGCGACAATGACAAATAAGTGGTCAGTAGGGGCCAGACCTAGCTCCAATCTTAGTGCCTGCACCTCGGAAATACTGACGTTACGGCGCGAGTAGGTATCCAGGTCAATTCCAATTCCCGGCATGTAGTAGACATGGCCGGACGAAGCAAGCCGCAGTGCCCGAGCAAGTCTCTCGTCCTCGCGATTGATTACCACCAGTGCGTCGGTGTAACGGGCTGGCAGCTTCTCGAGAGCGCAGTAGAGGATCTTTTCCGCCAAGCTGGCTCTCGGATGGCAGTGAAACCCGTGAGCAGTGTAAACAAGAAAAGGTCTTGTCTTGTCCCCCGTCTTTACCCGGCGTAGTTTCTCAAGATCGTGCTTTACCCCCACGGCAAGCCGGGTTACAAAGCTGGCCACAGGCGTATGTACATGCACGATGTCGTAACAGTTGCGCCTAACCACATCACTAATTTGAGCCCCGGCCTTCAGGTTTCCCCAACTCCAGGGGTTGCGCGACCATTTGATCTCCCATAGGTGGTCGAAGTGCCCATGGCACTCGGGGTCTGCGGTTACGCCTTGAGCCGCCCCGTCTACTATCCACCCCTGACTGCGAAAGTGGTCCGCGTAGGGAAGGAGGAAACCGCTAAGGGTTCCGGAAACGGTGGCAACGATGAGCAGTTTACCCTTCACTCCACTCATGGCCTGGCTTGCTACCAAGTGTTGCCAGATACGGAGCCACTAGGTCTCGGTCCTCTAAACAGCGACAACGCTGTCTTAACGATGAGCTCCAGGTCGAGCCTCAAAGAACAGCTGCGTACGTACTGAAGATTCAATCTAATTTTCTCTGGAAAAAGTACCTCGTCATTATACTTTTTCGGGTCGGCTACGGCTGCAAGCAGCTGTTCCTCATTCCTAAAAGTCAGGGAGGCAGGGCTGGTGATGCCAGGCCTAACAGCAAAGATTTCTGCTGCCTCTTCCGCCAGGCGTTGGGCGTACTCCGGCACCTCGGGGCGGGGTCCGACAAGACTCATGTCTCCGACAAACACATTCCACAGCTGCGGCAATTCATCAAGCTTGGTCCGACGCAAGAACTTGCCCAAAGGGGTGATTCGCGGGTCGCCTGCTGCAGTGATTGAGCCGAGGTTCTCGGCGCTGGGAACCATGGTGCGAAATTTAAGCAGGAGGAAAGGTTTTCCTTGTTTTCCGATGCGCTCCTGGTGGTAAAGAACCGGCCGTCCATCAATCGCCCATATCGCTAGCGCCAAACCTAAAAACAAAGGCGAAAGAACCAGAAGCGCCAATCCCGCTAGCCCTACGTCGAGCCACCGCTTCCCAAAGCGTCTGTAGAAACCGTCTCTCATTGTCACTTGTGGCTACCGTGTCGTGACCGCAGGGTCTAATCCCGCAGCATGTTCGGATTCACAGGGTTCAAGCTGAAACCCGAGCGGAAGAAACCAAGCCCATAGTGCAATGTTTGAGCGAAGAAGGGAAGAGGATCGTGAAGTGCAAAATCATCGTAGACAACGAGACCATGGTAAGAAAGTATTTCCTTGAGCGCTCTCACAGGAGCAAGAAGCGCTCCCCTGGCCATGTCCCCCATGACTGACATGCCCAGCCCTAGGAGCCATACACCTGCCACCGGTTCGGGTCGCGGTTGAATGGTGGACATCTCGACATGTCCGACAGTAACAAGCTCCACAAGAGCACGGGGGAAGTCATATCCGTTTGCGATGGCCATGTAGAGGGCTCCCCAAAAACGGGGATTCATTTCCAGGAAAATGGGTTCGTTGCTGCTAGGATCGACCAGGTAGTCCACGTGTCCTATGCCAGTCCACTCAAGGGCACCAACAAGCTTTTCAGTTGCCTGAACTGCTCTGGGCAACATCCCGGGGGCTCTTATGACGCTGGTGCCAAATCCGCGCTGTTTACAGCGGATGTACTCCTCGGTAAAACAGGCTATCAGTTTACCTTCGTGAGCAAGGAAACAGGCCCCGCACGGCCTGCCAGTGACAAACTCTTGCAACAACGGCAGTCGATCCTGGGGAAGACTGACCCTCTGGACCAGGGCAACGTAGGCCTTCCGCGCTTCGTCACGCGTGTGCGCGATGATCACGCCTTTACCGCTGTTTCCACGACGCGTCTTGATGACTACCGGGAGTGGCATCGAAGCCAGCATCTCATCGAGTTCTTCTAGATTCCGCGGTTGGCAAGTCCTTGGCGCGCGTAGACCGTTTGCCTCCACCAGGTCGGCCATGAAGCCTTTGTCGAGCGCGTGTCGCAGGGGCTCGGCTGGTGGCGCGGCCACAATGGTTTGGGCCGGCAGCAAGTTCCGGTGGACCTGGAGCGGAAGTGCGTCTTCGTGGACAGGAACAACAACGTCAATCTCCCGCCTCCTCGCTATCTCCCCCACCGCTCGTGCAAATTCAGCCGGGCTGGAGAAAGGATCTGGCGTTCGGTCAAAGCCTTGGGCATAACGCGAAAAGCGGCTCATTGCCAGCCGACTGCAGTCGCAGACGAAGACCTTGTGCCCTGCCAGAGAGAGGCTGCGAACCACAGCATAGGCCGTTCGGCACCATCCATATGTAACAAGGATTCTCATTCCCCGGCTTTACGCAGATTTCATGCTTGTCACGACCCCGGCTATGCCGCGCCTATGAGAGCTTGCACTACCAACTCTTGTTCCGGCGCTGTGATATTGCTGTAGAACGGCAAAGCTAAGGTGCGCCGGCTAACGTTCTCTGTGACGGGAAGGCTGCCTGGGCGCCAGTCCCAAGCGTCGCTAGCCGGTCTTGTCTCTTGCCAGCGCTGGAAATATGGCTGCAGGTGTACAGGGGGGAAATAGGCTCGCGAGGGTATTCCCTGTCGCGCCAAGTTTTCAATCAAGACTTCCCGGTTGATCCCCTCAGCCAGAGTGACTACGTATACAAACCAGCTCGGCGTCACGTAGTCACGGACCGCAGGCGGGCACACCCAGTCCATACCACTGAGGTACTCGGTGTATCTCTGCGCGGCCGCCGCTCTTTTGGCCAGGATTTCATCTAAGCGCATCATCTGCGATACTCCGAGAGCGGCGCTCATCTCGTCCATTCGGTAGTTATAGCCTAGTTCTTCGTGAAGTAGCCAGCTTCCCATCCTGCCTCGTCCTTGATTGCGTAAGCTGCGGCAAAGGTCAGCAACCTGGGCGTTATTGGTTACGATCATGCCACCCTCGCCTGTGGTGATTTGCTTGTTTGCGTAGAAGGCAAAAGTGGCAGCGTCGCCGAAAGAGCCAATGGGACGTCCACGGTACAAGGCCCCCAAAGCCTCGCAAGAATCGTCAATTACCGCGAGCCCGTATTTCTGCGCAAGCTGCTCGATTTCTTCCCAGTCCGCAGGATGGCCAAAAACATCTACGGGAATTACAGCGCGGGTGCGAGGGGTGATCTTGGCTTCCAGGTCGCGGGGGTCAAGATTGTAAGTGTCGGGCTGGATATCCACGAAGACCGGGGTTACGTCCTCATACAGAAGGCAGTTGACAGAAGCCGCAAAAGTGAACGACGGGACGAGTACCTCATCGCCCGGGCCTAGGCCAAAGGCTCGCACCAGTAGGTGGAGCGCCGCTGTTCCCGAGCTTACCGCCAGTGCTTGGCTGACGCCCACCCGCTTTGCTACTAGCTGTTCAAACTCTTCCTGCTTAGGTCCCAGTGACAGACGTCCTGATCTCAGTACCTCTGACACTGCCTGGATGTCTGCCTCCGTGATGTCTGGGGCCGACATGGGGACAAGCTCTCTTACCATTGGTGCCCTCTTATCATTAATGTTCCTGGTCTGCGAGCAAATCGGCTGTCACTTCCAACGCTTCCTTCACCGCTTGGGAGAGAGGGTTCCTGAACCGTGCTGCCTCGAGATAGCTGGTGGCCAGGGCGACGAGCTCCTCTTGAGTCATGTTTCGGTAAGAACGCGCAGCTTCTTGACGCTCTTGTGTGGTCGCAAGAGACCCCTTGGCCAGGCCGGGATCCGGTGCTGGATCCTGGGAACCGGCCAGAGTCGTCCAGTCATCCACACCGTAGACCTGGCTAAGAGACGCGGCAGAGCCGCTCGTGCTTCCTGCCTTAGAATGAATACTTTGGCTTGCCGCAAGAAGGTTGAGAGCCGCCGCGCCCGCTTGGTAGTGAAGGGACCAGTCAGCCGGCTCCACGCTAACTGCCTGCTCTGAAGCATGCAAGGCAAGAGCCAGATTATCAAGCACCGCGCCGCTACGGTCAGGTGCGCTGGATGCGGCTGCGGCCCGAGCGGCCGACCGGCTTATGCTGACCTGGGTGAGGTATGGTCCAGGGTCGGTCATGTCGAGCCACCTGGCGCTCTCCGCACGGTCAAGTGCTTTTTCGCTGTTTGACGCGGCAGGAGTCACGGCTGAATCTTGCAGGCCAAGAGAGACTCTGGCCAGACCCAAACTGACTAGCAGGGCCAAGCAAACCGCAAACAGGCCAAAACGGAAAAGGTAGGTGAGCGTGCTAGTCTTCAAAGCCCAGCGCGGGCGCCAGCTCTCCTTGCGGGCGTCCACGGAACTAAGCGCTGCTGCAAGCAGAAGAAGAGCTCCCATGCTCACCCCCGGCATCTGCCACAGCCACTCCACACTTCCATGGATGAGCCAGTAGAAAACAGCTACTAGCAGCGCCATTTCCCACGCGGAGTTGCTGCGGCTGTCATCCGAGTGCTGTGTGAGGTCGTGCTCTGTGGGGGTTTTTCTCCGTAGCTCCCGCCAGCTTCTGCGGACTTTTACCCAGCCGGCGGAACACCGGGGCCACAGGATTCCGCCCAGGGCAAGCAGCATACCCCCGAAGGCGAGAACTCCGCCCATAATGCCGGTCTCAGCCAGCACTTGCAAAGGGAGTGAATGGGGCTCTTTGGGCTTTGACTGTTCGCGCGACCGGAGCTGGTCGTAACGGAAAACAAAGTTGTCGGCTCCCACTCCCACAAGAGGATGTTCGCGAAACTCGGCTAGGGCTACCCGCCATATGTCGATTCTCCCGTTGGATGAGACCATAAAAAAGCGCGAAGAAGATTCTGCCTCCTGATCAGGGGCTTCTGCGGTCTCCTGCTCTGTAAACTGCTTCCAGGTTTGAGAGAGCCAACTCCCGATTCCCCCGCTGTTGCTGGCGAATACCGTGGCCCCGTAGATAGCCGCCGCGGCCACTCCTACCATGATCACCCCTCCGAGAAGCGCTTTGGCGCGGAGTCCTACGCGGACCCATCTTTCGGCAAACGCTATAACTGTACCCACAAGTGCGGCCGCGACTGTGAGGACCGCCAGGGTTTCCACCGCTAGGTTGCTGCCCAAACTGTGGGGCCCATCTAGCCAATACTGATTAAGCTTGGGGACGGCATAGACCATCAACAGCGAAGGAACCAGAAGATACAAGAAGAGACGCAAACGGGCTGGAAAAACGACGAAGGCTATGACAAAAGTGATGCCTAAACTCCAGAATGCCCCACGGGACTGGGTGAGAAAAGCAAGCGAGAGTAGCCCCGTGGCAAGACCCAAGGCAGCTCCGCGCAAGGGCGCTCTTTCTTCAGGTCCTGCTGCCAGCCAAATAAGAGGCCAGAAAGGCAGAAGAAAAAGCGCCGCCGAGTTGTTGGGGTAGGTGGTGGGATAGGCAAATCTATTGCCGAAAAAAAGGAGAGACGGCTCGTCTTTCGCCCATAGGTTGACAAGGCAGGCAGCCCAAACGACAAACGCTGTCAGCAGGAGCAGGTACCGGAAAGCCTTCCGGGCGTGCTGATCGCTTAGGTAGAGCAGACCTAGGCAAAAAAGCAGCAAGAAAACAAAACTTCGGGCGCCCTCAAGCCAAGCGTGCCGAACAGAGGCCGCCCAGAGAGAGGAAGCGCAAACCCATATACAGTAGCCAGCGAAAATGCTGGCTACTGTCGCTGAAAGTGGGCGCGGTCGCTGAGGGTAAATGCCCAGCCAGGCAACCACAAGGCCAAAGAGGGCAAGCGCGAGCGCGATCGAAAGCCATTGTCGCTCCAGGTATGCGCCCGAAGAAAAAATCGCCCACAGCCAAGCGCCAAACAACCCAGTGGTGGGAACTGTCCAAACGAATCTCCGGCTCCAATCCGCAACCCTAGTCATTTGGAGACCGCGCGGAACCCCAGGGAGCTCTTGCCAGTATCTCCGCTGCTTGCCCTGGAAATTGCTCCCCGAAAACCAAGCCAGCGGCCACTTCTAGGGGTCAATCTCCATCGACTGGCCAGACCTCAGGCAGGCTTCACGGGAGGCAAGCTTCACTGGGCCTCAAGCCAGCTCAAGACTGCTGCTTGGGTCGCGCCAGGCGTCTAAGGGCGAAGCCGCCACCAATCAAGACGACCACAACAGCCAGTGCGACAAGCAGCTGAAACCCGGTGAAGGGGAAGGTCTGGCGACCCCGAAGGAGTTCGACGACCAACTTGTCAAGAGGGGTCAAGACGTTGGGGTCGCCGTACTGGTGCACGGTTGCGTCGTTCAAGTAGGCCTGCAGCTCATCGGGAGTATAGGTGCCGTTCAGCTGGGAATCCGTGGCGTAGTCGTCGTAGATGTCCTGAGGGGTAGCGGCAAACGCGGCCGAAGTCACCAACAAGGTCACGACCAGGATCGCTGTGAAAAGCAAAGCCACACGCTTCATGTTAGGGTCCCCTCCTCTGGTTGGCAGCTCACCGCCGGATGCGCTTCGCTGCACCAAGTCTGAAGCTTCAATAGAATCCACGACGTAGTCTACCCTTCTATGCGGGCAATGTAAACAATTCAGACTCTTCTCGATGCATCCTGTTTTTCTCTCGTGCAGAATACCCGGGCACACACTCCTCCAGAGCACGCAAAATGATCCCCTTTGGAGGATGCTCGCGTGCAAGCGAAATAAGCTGGGTGATCCGCTCCTCGAAGTCTTTGGGCGCCAGTCTTTCCGGATCGATGCCGGCCTTGACCCGCACCCTTTTTACCATTGGGTGTCTGGTTGCAAGCGTCTCCTCGTAGTCCCAGATCAGTTTCTCGTCCAGCTTCTCTCCGGGTCGGAGTCCGGAGAACTCCACACCCAGCGACCGACTGTCTTCTTTCCAATAGAACTCGATCATTTTCTGTGCCAGATCGACAATGGGTACTGGCTCGCCCATCTCTAGGACAAACAGACTCGCGTTCCTTCTCTCGTCGGGCGTCGGCTCGCCCAGAAGGATAGCGGCCTGGAGCACAAGCTGCACTGCTTCCTCGATCAACATGAAGTACCTAGTCACATCTGGATGGGTGATCACCACGGGTCCGCCGCTCTCTATCTGACTGCGAAAGATAGGCACCACGCTGCCTTGACTGCCTAAAACATTGCCGAAGCGCACCGAGGCAAACAGGGCATCAGGATACTTCGCGGCTAGTCGGGCCACAATTAGCTCGCCCGCTCGCTTAGTAGCTCCCAGGACGCTTTCCGGCTCGACAGCTTTGTCGGTGGAGATGTTGACGAATCGCTCGACTTTAAAGCGTCCAGCCATTTCTGCAACCAGCATCGTGCCTTCGATATTGTTGAGTACTGCTTCGTCGGGGTGCAGTTCCATGAGCGGAACGTGCTTATACGCCGCTGCATGAAAAACAAGCCGGGGCCAGTACTTCTGGAAAAGCCTCTCGAGCTTCTTGTGCTGAAGGATATTCGTGGGGCACAGAGCGTAGCGGCTAAAGGCCATGTTTTGCAGGCGCTCGTGCAGCTCGTAAAGGGCGGATTCGTCGTGATCCACCAATACCAGGAGACTGGGGTCAAAGCGGGCGATTTGAACACACAACTCCGAGCCAATCGAGCCGCCAGCACCTGTTACCATCACTGGCCGGTCTTGTATGCACTCAGAAATTGCGCCGACTTCAATCTCGACCTTAGGGCGGCAAAGAAGATCAGTCAAGTCGAGATCGCGGGCGTCTCTCAGGGTGACGGAGCCGGCAACCAGTTCGGCCACGCTGGGCAAGATCTTAATCGGTAGCCCGGTAGGTTTGCAGATTCGGTGAATGCGGGCAATTCCTTGTGGGGAAGCTGAAGGAATCGCCACCAGTATTTGAGTTGCCTGGAGCTTGGCAGCCAACCCGGGCACAGCCTCAACTGGCCCAAGGACCGGACAACCTTGGATGGTCATATTCTTGAGGCTTGGATCATCATCAACTAGTCCCAGCACTTCTGTCTGAAGAGAGGGTGTCCGCTGAATCTCACGGATAATCATGTCAGCAGCTTGGCCAGCGCCGATTATTAGGATGCGCTCGCTTGCGTTGTCGTGTGGAGTACGAGCTTCCCTTAGTAACCGGTACGAGAACCGAGCCACAATCATCCCGATGGCTGTCAAGACGCCTCCCCCTACGACGACTGATCGGGGGACGAGGTAGCTGCTATTCCCGTAGAGCGGCCACGTGACCGTTACGAGGAACAGTAACGCAGCAGCCAGGAGTGCCGATTCCCCGACTAGCAGAGCTTGTCTTAGTCCCACATAGCGATGGACGATCGCATATACGCCGGTGAGATAGTTCGCCATTACATGGATCGCGATGGCAAAAGCGACAAAGATAGCGAAACTCGAGGTCCATGTCTTGGTGATATCGAATCTCTCTGCGTATCGGAAGGTAAGAGCAACGTAGTAGGCCACTGCAACCACGAGGGCGTCCACAATCATCGCCCACAGACGGGGGGTACGCGGTGGTATTGGTCGGTAGCGAGCCAGTTTCATGTTTGTCAGGTGGGTCTTGTTCTCCAGGTGGGTCTTTCTTAATTAAGTGTAACCGCTGCTTAAGCCACACAAGAATCTTCGGCAAATGTGCAGTTCCTGATTAGCAGGACTGCTGTAAGAATTACCACCGGACGTGCTCTATACTCCACCCTACAATGAAACGTAAAGGTGGGCAAGGGTCTGTCGGAAAGGCAAAGCGACGCTACGTTCGCTGGATAGCGAACGCCATAATTATTATCGGAGTTCTTGCTTTGCCTTGTTACTTCTTGGGCTCATGTGGCTACACGTGGCTTGAGCAACGTGGGTTGAGGCAGGAGATGGCGGAGCAAACTCCCCACCTTACTGCGGATATCTCTTCGCTCATCGAGCAAGAATCGGCCCCCGGGGAGACGAACGGGGGAGCAGAGCCCAGTACTGACGCCAGCACTAACGGTTCCCAGACAACCACTTCCAGCGAGGCCACTCAAACCACAGGGACACCGGCCGAAGACGGGACAGGAGGTGGGTCGGAGTGGGACCCTGAGGCCGAACGACTGTCCGAACTCGCCAACCTACGGGAGGCAGCACAAGCTTTCGAGCGGTCGGTCAAGGCTGGACAGCCGATCGGCAGAATAGTTATTCCAGCTATTGGAGTGGACGTAGTAATGGTTGAGGGCACGGGAAAGACCGACCTGAAACAGGGGCCGGGTCACTGGCCGGAGACACCCTTTCCCGGGGAGGGGGGCAACTTTGTTGTGTCTGGTCATCGCACTACGTATGGAGCCCCCTTTCGTCGACTGAACGACCTAAAGCCTGGGGACGATATCTTTGCAGTCCTTCCTTACTCTCTGGTTCACTATCAGGTGACTGACGTTTTCATTGTCTATCCAGATGAGGTCGAGACGGTTGCCCAGCGCGGGAAAGAGCAGATCTCTCTTGCTGCCTGCCACCCTCTCTACAGCGCAAAGAAGCGCATTGTGGTCCAGGGCGACATGGTGGGGTTTGTACTCCTCAAGTAGGTGCTGAGCGAGGTGCCCAGCGGGCGCTTTGGTGGTTGGCAGGTGAGTGCCTAAGTGAGTG
>Ga0315298_1004048_pt1 | contig 22413 bp, 21 predicted proteins | sample WHS_1_MG_FD_203077 | JGI IMG/M metagenome (GOLD analysis project Ga0315298, IMG submission 203077) | Extremophilic microbial mat communities from Washburn Hot Springs, YNP, Wyoming, USA - WHS_1_MG | ecosystem: Environmental > Aquatic > Thermal springs > Hot (42-90C) | place: USA: Wyoming...
CACCCCGCTGGGGCGAACGGCCCCGATGCTGCCTGGCGACTCACCCGCGAGCACGCGCAGCAGCAAGCTGCCGCCCTGGCGGCCGATGTCCCGGTAGTCCGCATACACGGCAAAGAGTGCCCCCGCCTCCACCAGGTTGGGCGAGAAGCCCATCACCGGGATGCGGTTGCGCAGGGCAAACTGCAGCACGTACCGGGCCGACTGGCTGCCGTAGACGGTGGCATCCAGCGGCGCCCAGATCACGTCAACGCCTTTCATCTTCTCCGTCGCCCTGGGCAGCATGCTCCGTGAGGTGACGGCAGCACAGTGCAGGCGCAAGCCGAGGGCACTGGCGGCGTTCTGTGCCTCACGCACCGAATCTGCAGTTCGCGCAGGATCGTAGAGCACACCCACCTCCCGCGCCCGGGGCAACACCGAGCGCAGCACCCGGAACTGCTCCGCCACCGGCAGGTCCAGAGTAACCCCGGCGCATCCTGCCAGCCCGGCGCTATCCATCGCCATCACAAATACCACCGGCAGCCCGCTGGCCTTGGCGGCCAGCGCAGCCTCGGTGCCGATGGCGAAAATCGCGCTCACGCCTCGGCTCTTCAGCGCCTGGACGAGCCCCTCGGGCTTGCCGGTGACCGTTTGTAGGCGGGTTCCCGGAGAGCGTTCCTTCATGAAGGCGACCAGCCCCTGCGAGGCCTGCTGATAGGCGGGCAGGTCGCGGCTGGTGACCACAGCCACCCCCTCTGCATGGGAGTGCGTGGTCGTTGCCAGGAGGGCCCCCAGCAGGGTGGCGGTCCTGGCGAGCCCACACCGGCTCATCAGACGTATCCAGTTCAGCAAAGCAAGACCTCGGGTTCCTCGTGCTACTCAGTACCGGTAGTGGGCGCTTACGGACACCCGCCGGCCAACCACCGGACTGTCAATGTACTCCTGATGGCGCTCGTCAAAGAGGTTGAAAACCGAGACCGCCAACTCCAGATCGCCGGCTTTCAGCGTCTGGGCCAGGCGGGCGTTCACCAGCCAGGAAGTGGCTGTCTCCTGGAAGACGTCCAGGCCGACGACGAAGCGCAGCGCCTCAGGGATGGAGTTGGCGCCAGAGCGGCGGATATCCTCAGCGGTAGTGACGGTAATGCTCGACGGGGCCTCACTGGCTAACTGCTCCTTCTTGGCGGCCGTGAAGACCACCGGCATGTCCTCCAGGAGCAAAGCCTCGTCGGCGAGGGCCGCCTGAGGCTCGGGTGCAGGCGCGCCGTCCTGGGCAGAGGCATAGACGGCCGCGCCCGGGGCGAGCAGGGCAACGACCAGTGCTGGCAAGATTGCCTTGATCATTCCTGTTCCCCCATAACAGATTGCGGTCCCAGGGGGGAGAAGGGCCCGAGTTGCCGAGCAACAACTCAACAGGGGGAACCGATCGCCCGGCAGGTGCCGTGCCAATCTCCGAGCATCTATTCCACAAATGCCGCAGGAATTACGGCGGGCGGGCGGTTAGCCCGGCAGGCCAGCCACCAGGCGGGTCAGCGTACTCTCCACTGCCTGCAGGCTCTGGCGGCAGGCGTGCTGCCATTCCTGTATGCTGTAGCCCTCGCCGAAGTCGTGCCAGTGCTCCATCGGCACGCGCTCCAGAGCCGCCAGGGCGTTGCGGTAGGCGACACGGGCTCGCCGGTACTCACCGCAGGCCCGATAGCAGCGCGCGAGATGATAGTGAGCCGGGAAAAAGCCCCGATCCAGGTAGAGCGCCCGCGACAGCCGCTCTATGGCTGCACGGACCATGCCCTGGCGGCTGAGGGCCAGGCCGAGCAAGAAGTGCGCCGCCGGCAGCAGGGGATGCCCCTCGACCAACACCTCGGCCACCTTCTGCGCCCGGTCGGCCTGCCCCAGGCCGAGATAGGCGCGGGCCAGCAGAAGCGCAGCCTCCGCGCGCTCCGGGTAGCGTCCGGCCAAGCGCTCGATTTCTGAAACCAACTCCGGGCTGAGCCGGCCCGCATGCAGCGCCCCCGCCGCCGCCGCATAGTCCTCATCCCAATCAGGTGCCGGCGGCACCGGGGCAGGCTGTGCCGGGAGGGCAGCGGGGCGTGCCGGGCGGCCGCGGGGGCGACCCCACCCCCGGGCGCGCAAGCCTGCGAGCAGGGCGGTAACCGCGCCTTTGCGATGAACCAACACCCCGCCCAACTGCTCCATGGTGAGGCCGGTCTCCAGGTTCCGCATGCTCTCCGAGGGGGCAAAGAAGAGGTAGCCGTCGTCTGCCATAGTCCTCTCGAGCTCACCGGCGACCCGGCGCGCCTGGGTGTCGCGGAAATAGAGCAGCACGTTACGGCAGAAGATGACATCCCAGCGCAAGGTCTCCGGGAAAGGTAGCGGGTGGTCCATCAGGTTAAGGTAGCCAAAGCGCACCATTCCCGCTAACTCCGGCCGCACGCGCTGCCCCTCGGGCTCGGCGGTGAAGTAGCGGGCGAGCAGGTCTGCATTGAGCCCCCGCAGGGAACGCGGACCATAGACCCCCTGGCGGGCCACCTGGAGTGAGCGCTCGCATAGATCGCTGCCCAGAATGTCGGCCCGGATCGCCCCGTGCTCCCGGGCAGCCTCGCGCACGGTCATGGCCAGGGAATAGGCCTCCTCGCCGGTGGCACATCCTGCCGACCAGATGCGGATGCTACGGCGCCCGGCTGCCAGGAAAGATGGGATGATGTGCTCTCGGAGCACCGCAAAGTGCTCCGGGACACGCATGAAGTGCGTCTCGCCATTCGCCAGCAGTGAGGCCAGCCGCCGGACCTCCTGGCCCTCGTCGGCGCACTCGAGGTAACGCCGGTAGTGCTCCGGCGTGGCCAAGTGCAAGGCGGCCGCACGCGCCAGCACTGCCGAGCGCAGGGCCTCGGCCTGGTCCTCGCCCACGTGGAGACCGAAACGGGTTTCGAGCAACTCCCGGAAGGCCAGGTAGTCAGCAACGTTCACGCATGCACCGCCTCCCGGCCCGGCCGGTGGGTGCAGACCCGGTTGCGACCGGCGGCCTTCGCGGCGTACAGGGCGGCATCGGCCGCCTTTACCAGGTCATCCATGTCATGCAGGTCGGGGTTGGGAAAGGCAGCCACCCCCAGACTGATGGTAACCACCTCCGGGGGGTCCCCTTCTCCCTTCGGGGCCTGCTCGGCACCCCGGCGCACGCGCTCTGCCACCTCCACTGCAGCCTCCAGGTCGGTGGCCGGCAGGATGACCGCAAACTCCTCCCCACCATACCGCGCGGCTACGTCGGACTCCCGCACCTGCTCGCGCAGGATGGTGGCGATCTGCTGCAGCACGCGGTCCCCCACCGGATGGCCATAGCGGTCGTTGATCCGCTTGAAGCGGTCTACGTCAAGCATGATCAGGGAGACCGGCGTCTTGTAGCGCTGAGCGCGGGCCAACTCGGAAGAAAGTCGCTCATGGAAGTGGCGCAGGTTGAAGAGGCCGGTCTGCTCATCGCTCACGGCCATCATGCGCACCTTGCGGTAGAGACGGGCATTTTCCAGAACCAGGAATACCTGGTCCGATAGTTTGGAGAGGAACTGGCTCTGCTCGGAGCGCAACTGGCTGCCCCCGGCGGCCGCCAGCAGGCCTATGGTATTGCCTCCCCGCAGGGGGAAGGTGCGAAAGTCCTCCAGCCGATCCATTGGCGTACGCTGATCGTGGGCGATACACACGCGCACCGTCACCGCGCTGTCGGGCACGGGGGCGCCCAGGGCGCTGGGGAGGGCCGCCACCATCCGCTCGCGAAACTCATCCAGAGCGGCGGCAGCAACCCCCTCACCCGCGCGTACCACCGCCTCCGCATGGCCCGAACTGCCTGCAAAACACACCCCCGTCAGGCCAAAGTCCAGGAACTGGGCCAGGGTGGCAAGAACCATCTCGGCGCAGGTGTCGAAGTCCTCAATGGACTGCCCCACCCGGGCCAGTTGATTGAGCACCGTAGCCTCGAACAGTTTCTGGTCCAACAACTCGTTCACCCGGTAGATGATGTCCGCTGGGCGGCCGGCCTCCCGGTCAGCCGCGGGCACGGCCGCCTGCGCCGTGTGCGCTGCCAGCAGCATGCTCACCACCTCGGCCAGGCGGCCGATCCCCCCGTCCTTCACCAGGTACTCGTCGGCACCGGACTCGGTGCCCCAGAAGCGGTCGCGGGCCTGGTCGTGCGAGGTTAACAGCATCACCGGAATATGTGCGGTGACCGGGTCGTTCTTGAGCAGGCGGCACAGTTGGTAGCCGTTCATGCGGGGCATGGTGACGTCCGAGATCACCAGATCCGGCATGTATTGGAACACCGCTTCGGCGGCCATGATGCCGTCGCTCGCGGTGAAGACCTCATGGCCCTGCTCGGCCAGCAGGGCCTTGAGCATCTCGACCACGGTCGAGCTGTCGTCGGCCACCAGCAACCTGCCTCTCACGCCCATTCCAATTCCTTTGCCGGCAAGCACAGCCGGCACAGAGCATCCGCGAGTTGGGTAGGAGTCAGCACGGCGTCCACGACCGCGGCCTGGAGGGCGCTCGCCGGCATGCTTGGCGCCATGCAGGAGGTCGGGTCCTGCACGAGGGCGATTCCACCCTGGGCGCGGACTGCCGCCAGGCCGCGGACGCCGTCGTGCCCCAACCCCGAGAGGAGCACCCCCACCAGCGCCGAGCGATAGGTATGCGCAGCCGCCTCCAGGGTCACATCCGCACATGGGCACACCACGGCCCCCGGCTGGCATTTCGCCAGGTTGACCACCCCGGAAGCGCTGACCGTGAGGTCGCGCCCATGGGGGGCGAGCACCACCTGGCCGGGCCGTAGGCGTTGGCCCAGCGTTGCCACGCTCACCGGGAGTTCGGTGGCGGTGCTCAGCCAGTCACACATGCCCTGCTCGAAGCCGGGCGTGAGGTGCTGCACCACTACCATGGGCGCCGGAAAGTCGCCGGGCAATCCAGCCAGCAGATGCCGGAGCACGGTCGGGCCCCCGGTCGAACTGCCAACCACCACCAAGCGCACCGGGCGGGGCACGGTCTCAGTGTGCACCGGGTGCAATCGGCCGCCGGCCTGCAGCGGGTTGAGCCGGGTCAGGGCCCGGGCTTTGTCCAGGAGGCTGGCCGCCAGCGCATTGCGCGATTCACCAATGATCAGCGACCCCTTGTGCACCGCCTCCAGGGCGCCGGCCTCCAGGGCCTTGAAAGAGGTGTGGGCTGCGTCGCGGTCAAGCACCCGGGAGACCACGATAATTCGGGTGGGGGCCCTGGCCATGATTGCCCGGGCTACCTCCAGACCGTCCATGTCCGGCAGCATGAGGTCGAGTAGAATCAGGTCCGGACGCAGCGCGCAGGCGCTCTCCACCGCCTCCTGCCCGGTGCCGGCCAGACCGGCCACGGTGAACTCGGGAGGGCGCTCGAAGATGGCGCGCAGCACCTCCCGGGCCGTCCGGGAGTCATCCACGATCAGGACCCGCACCGGGCAGTCGGTCATTCCACGAGTGCTCCCACGGTCTCAAGCAGTGTCGCCTGGCTGAAGGAATCCTTGAGGATGTAGGCCTGGGCCCCCAGCTCGAGCCCACGCTGCTGGTCGGCGGGCGCATGGCGAGAGGTCACGATGATGACCGGGACCTCCCGGGTCGCAGGGTCTGCCCGCATTCGCTCAAGCAAGCCGAAACCGTCTAGCCGTGGCATCTCAATGTCGGTGACCACAAGGTCGAATTTCCGCTTCCCCAGCAGGCCCAGGGCCTCCAGCCCGTTGTAGGCCACACTCACCCGATAGCCTGCAGTCTCCAGCAGGTTACGCACCAGATCATTGGTGACCACGGAGTCGTCTACCACGAGGATGGCGGGAACGCGCTCCTGGTGCTCGGGGCGCGCAGTCACCTCCGCGGCCGGGGCCCCGGCGCTCTCAATGAGCCCGGCCACGTCCAGAATGGGTACCACCTCACCCAGGGGGCCCACCGTCGCGGCCATCACCAGGTGCAGGCGCAGGGGGCAGGAGGCAAGAGACTTTACCACCACCCGGTTCTCCCCAATCACCTCGTCCACCAGAAAACCGAGTTGGTCGCCGCCCGCACCCACCACCACCAGGGGTCGGGGGACGCCGTTCCAACCCTTGCAGGCAAGGCCGGTGGCGGCCGCCAACTCGGCCACCCGCACCGTGCCGCTCTCCAGACGCACCACCGGACCGCCCTGGGCTTGCTCCAACTGCCCGCGGGCAATGCGCGTGACCTGGTGGATGAAACTGGTAGGCAGGGCGAAGAGCGAACGGGCGACGCGCACCAGCACCACCTCCATCACCGCGATTGAGAGTGGCAGGTCAATGGTAAACGTGGCACCCTGACCGGGGCGGTTGGCGATGGTGACGCTGCCGTTGAGGCGGCGCGCGGTGGCATCCACGATGTCCATGCCCACGCCCCGGCCCGACACGTCGGTGATCGTGCGGGCGGTGCTCAGGCCGGGGGCGAAGATGAGGTTGCACGCCTTGTCGTCGGGCAGGGCCGCGGCTTCCTCGGCGCTGACCAGGCCGCGCTCGATGGCCCGGGCCCGCACCGCCGCCGGGTCGATGCCGGCGCCGTCGTCCGCGACCGCGATCTGGATGCGGTCGCCCACCGCACGCGCCGACAGACGTACCGTACCCCGGCGCGGCTTGCCCGCCCGCAGCCGGACCTCCGGGGCCTCGATGCCATGGCCCACGGCGTTGCGCACCAGGTGTAGCAGCGGCTCGCCGATCTCCTCGGCGATCTTCTTGTCGAGTTGGGTGTCGGCCCCCTCCACCTGCAGCTGGACCTCCCGGCCGTATTCCTGGGCGAGGTCGCGCAGGGCGCGGGGCAGGGTATCGAAGATGGTGGAGATGGGCACGAGCTGCAGTTCCCCGACCAGGGACTGCAGTTCCTCGGCCAGCAGCGTGTCGCGCCGGCGCAGGGCATTGCGGTTATGCCACAGGGTGGACCCCGTGTGAACCACGCGGTCGAGGTCGTTGGAGAGAACCTCCACTTCCTGCCGCAGTTCGCTCGCCTCCTGAGCCAGAGCCCCGTCGTGCATGTTCAGTTGGCGGGCGTGGACAGCCATGCGCCCGAGCAGGTAGCCCAGGCCGCGCTGGCAACGCCGCAACTCCACCAGCAGGTCATAGAGCTTGGCCGCCATCCCCTCCTCCTGCTCGCGGTTGATAGAGAGGTCGAGGGTCAGATTGGCCAGTTGCTCCAGTTTGCCCATACTGACCCGTACCGTGCGCTGCAGGGCACGCCGGTCGGCTTCCACCGGCACGGGCTCGGCCCGCCGCGCAGCGGGGGCCGGCCGGGGTTCCGGCTGCCTGATCCGGGTGACCGTGGCACGGGGAGCGGGCTGGGGCTCGTCACCGCCCTCAAACAGGTGGTCCAGGCGTTGACACAGCGCGGGCAGGTCGCACGTGCCGACGGCCTGCTCTCCGGCCGCCTCGGCGATGAGGGCGCGCATGCCGTCGGTGGCAGCCAGCAACCCGTCCACCACGCGCCGGTCGGCAATGTGGGCGTGGTCGCGCAGCGCCACCAGCACGTTCTCGGTGCGGTGGGCCAACTCGTCTATACGCTCCTGGCCCACCATGCGGGCCGAGCCCTTGATGGTGTGGGCCTCGCGCAACAATTCCTTGATGGTCTCCGGCGCGGAAGGGTCACTCTCCAGCGACATGACCCCGCGCTCGAAGAGATCGAGCCGTTCCCTGGCCTCGGTCACGAAGGTCTGCAAGAAGCGGGACAGGTCGATCTTCTGTTCCATCTACTGCGCCCTCTTGCCCCTGCGCCGCTTGGCATCGGCCACCAGTGCCGCCGGGTCGAAGACCGGGATGGAGGCCTCTGGTTCCGTGGGGGGCAGATATACGGCGAAGATGCCGCCGGCACCCTGCCGCAGGAGGAAGGGCAGCGCATGCAGTCCCGTCAGGGGGAGGCTGTCCACCTCCAGCACCTGGTCCACGGCCAGGGCGCAGACCGGCTCCCCGCCCTGCCGCAGAACGATCGCCATTCCCCCCCGCGCTGAGCGCCCTCCCAGCAAGCGGGCCAGTTCCAGACAAGGCACCTGCCCCACCGCGTGGCGGCTGGTCACCGCGTGCACAGCCTCCGCAGGCACTGCATAGCGGCGGTCGCTCACTTTGAAAAGCAGCAACTGCAGCGACGTCTCCATGATGGGTGCGGCCCTAGACCTCAAAGACCGGCTTGAGATCGAGCAGGAAGATGAGCCCCGCGGCATCGGTGATCTGACCGGTGACGTAGTGCGCCCCGGCGGCGCGCGTCACCGCACGCTCCAGGCTTTCCGCCGGAGGCCAGGCCAGTTCCGGGCAGGAATCGGAGGCCAGCGCGAGAGCGTGCTCCTCCACGTTGCAGACGACCAGGTAGGCCGGGCGGCCGCCGGGGGGGATGCCGAGCAGCGGCTTGATATCCAGCACGCTCAGAATCTCGCCCCGCAGGTTGGTCAGTCCCAGTAGGTGCGCGGGGGTGCGGGGCAGCGGGGTAATGTCGCCCGTGCGCACCACGGCCCGCACTGCCTCCGTGGGGAGCCCATAGCGTTCCTTCCCCAGGTGGAAGATCACCAGGCTGAGCGTCTCCTCCGACTGCTCGGCCTGCTGCTCCCGGCGCAGCGACTCCGCCTGCTCCAGGAGGGCGGCGGTTGATAGCGGCTGCTCCTTGATCATGTCATCCCCATCCTCATCGACCTCAGCGCGGCTGGCTAAGGGTGTATTCCATGTTTGGCTGGCACCCAGGGAGTGGTTGGGAGGAGGGGGATAGTGGTTGGGGATAGCCTCGGAGCGCTGGCTAGCGGGCCGGCAGCGGCCGGCCCCCCGCCTCCCGCTGCCATAGCTCATACCGCCCCTCCCGCACCGCCAGCCGATACCCCTCGGGCATGGGGTGCAGGTCCGGGACAATGCGCCAGATGCAGTCGGGGCGGTGGTCAAAGCGGTCTTGGGGCATGGGCCAGGTAAAGGGGCGGTTCCCCACCCACTGCAGCAGAGACTGCGGTGCCTGCACGGTGGCCCGGGGCGGGATGAGGGCGGCAATCCGACGCTGGCGGGCAGCATCCTCGCGGCTGGCTGCCTCGCCCAGCGTGAGCGTCAGCCAGGGGGCAGTCACCCACAGGGTGGCGGCCAGGGCCATCATCGCTACCCAGCGTGCGCCCGCGGCGCCCGCCATCTCCTGGCGCTGCCAGCGGGCCAGGGAGCGGCCGAAAGCCAGGCTCAGCGCGGCCAGGATCAGGGTGGCGTGCCAGTAGCGCAGCAGGATCAGGTAGTTGTACAGCGCCTTGCTGGCGGTGTTGGCCAGCAGGTGGGGCAGGGCGAAGATGCTCCAGCCGGCCGTCCAGGGCACGACCCAGCCATAGGGCCAGAGCAGGCCGGCCAGGTAATCGGTGTTGGGGCGGGAGCGCAGATGATCCCACATGTATCCCGGGCGCCCCAGCACCGTGTGCACCTTGGCAGGCAGGGAATGCCCCAGGTGCTGGTAGGCAAAAGAGAAGTAGTCCGGCTGGTCGGCGCCATGACCCCCCATCAGCCAGGCCAGGGCGCAGCCGGTCCAGAGCACTCCGGCCAGCACCGGCAGGAACACCCACGCCCACCCATAGTGCCGCCGCCATGCCGGCAGGGCGAAGAGCATCACTACCGGGCCCATGATCTCCTTGACCGCAAGCAATCCCAGGCAGCACAGCGCAAACCCCCAGGGCCGGCGGCGCTCCAGGAACGCGACCGCGCCCAGGAAGAGCACCGGAGCGAAGGTCATCTCGTGGAACTGGGCGGCGGTGGGGCAGAGCACGCCCGCCGAGAGCAGCAGCCCGGCGGTCACCAGCAAGGCAGTGGTGGGGTCCAGCCGGCGCTGTTCGGGCCGGCCCGTGAGCAGGGCGAACAGCGGCAGGGCGGCGCCGGCGACGGCCACGCCCTGCCCCGCCAGCAATAGCCGCCCGTCTGGCCAGAGCGCGTAGCCGGGCACGAAAGCCAACAGCAGGGGGGAGAAGTGCACCCGCAGGTGGTTGGCGCCCTCAATGCTATTCCACATCAGGTTGCCGTGGAGCGTGTTCCAGAGTGACTGGGTGAAGATCACCGTGTCAAATGAGTTGCCCCGGCTCCACTCGAACCAGGAGAGCGCGCTCAGGGTCAGCGCATAGGCCCCGGCAAAGACGCCCAGGGCCGGCCAAGGATGCCGGGCCGCCAGCCTGGCCAGGGCCAGCATCACCAGGAAGCAGCCTGCCAGCGCAAGCAGCAGCCAGGCGGGGGCGGCGGGCGAGGGCAGCCTGCCCACCTGGCCGATGAGCATGAAGCGCAGCGTCCCCGTCCCCACCACCAACCCCAGGCTGCCGGAGGCGAGGGCCGCCTCCAGCCGGCCCCAACCCCGGACCCGCAGTAGCCGCCAGCCGATCGCTATCAGCCCCGCCGGGAACAGCACCAGGGCCATGCCCCCCGGCCCCAGCACATCGGGCGCCACCGCACTCAGCAGCAGGCGCTCCAGATCATCGAGCCGCGCCCAGAGATAGCGTGCCGCGAGCAGAGCGGCAAAGCAGATTACCAGCCGGCGATCGCCCGGGGAGAATTTCATTGGGTTTCGGGTCTCGGGCACAGGGCCTGGCACCGGTGCTCCCCCTCGCCCTGTCCTCTCCCTCAATGATACCCGATGACCGGCGTTGCTACTTTGCCGCGGCGGGGTATCCTCCTCTTGGCGGCCTGCCCGTCAGGGGGATGCGGCAGGCAGGTTGCCCGCCGGAAGCGAAAAACCAGGCAACTGCCCCGGCATAGGAACGGGTTCCGTGATCTTCAACGAAATCTGGTATGCCTTCTTCCTGATCCCGGCGGTCATCCTCTTCCACCTGGTGCCCGTGCGCTGGCGCCCGTGGGTGCTGGTGCTGGCAGGCACCGCCTTCTACGGCTACTATGCCCGCGTCTTCCTGGTGCTGATCGGGGTGGAGATCGCCTTCGTCTGGTTGCTCACCCGCGAGTTGCAGGAACAGAAGTGGATGTTTGGCGCCGCCCTGGCGATCACCCTGGGCGCACTCGGCTACTTCAAGTACCGCAACATGCTGGTGCTCACGGTGGCCGGGGTGGGCGACCTGGTGGGATGGCACTACAGCCCGATCGTATCCAGACTGGTGCTCCCCCTCGCCATCTCATTCTTTACCTTCGAGTTTGTGCACTACATCGTTGATTGCCGCAAGGGCACCATCCCCAAGCATAACCTGGTGGACTTCCTGGCGTTCGTGATGTTCTTCCCCACCATGGTCTCGGGCCCCATCAAGCGCTTTCAGGACTTTCAGCCCCGGGTGGCCGAGGCCCGGCTCACCGCCGACAACCTGGGCACGGGGGTGGTGCGCATTGTGGTGGGGCTGTTTCGCAAAATGGTCATTGCCGACACCCTGGACTACTGGACGCGGCACATGACCACCGACCTGACGGTGATGAGCACGCTGGGGTTGTGGATCGCGGTTTTTGCCTTTTCCATCAAGATCTACATGGACTTCGCCGGCTACTCCGACATCGCCATCGGCAGCGCGCTGCTGTTTGGGATCAAGGTGCCGGAGAACTTCCTGCAGCCCTTCTTCAAACCCAACATGGCCCAGTTCTGGCGGGCCTGGCACGCCTCACTCTACAAGTGGATCGTGGACTATGTCTTCATCCCTCTGGGCGGCAGCCGCCGCCGTGAGCGCCGGGTAGCCCTCAACACCATCGCCGCGATGACGGTCTCGGGCATCTGGCACGGGGCCGCCTGGAATTACGTGCTGTGGGGGCTCTATCACGGGGTGCTGCTGGCCGGGTACCGGTTCTTCCAGCGTAGCCGGCTGCCGCTGCAGCCCAAGGGGCTGCTGGGACAGCGCGTGGTATACCTGGCGTCGGTGGCAATGACCTTCCTGGCGTTTACCGTGGGGCTGATTATCTTCGGCTGGCCGGTCAGCCAACTGACGGTGGTCATCCCCCGCATGTTCTGGGACTGGAGGTAGCAGCATGCGCATGCGCGAGTGGCTGCAAGACGCATTCTTCGCGTTGCTCTTCTGGCTGATGCTCGCCCTGCTGGTACTCTTTTCGGGGGCGCCCAGTAAGTTCTTCTACGTGGACTTCTGAGGACGCACATGGCCGAGCAGACCGGCGTGCTGAGCGGAGTGTCGGTAATCAAGACCGTGGCCCAGGCCGGCTGGGCGCGCTGGCTGCGCCGGCTCGCCTTCGTGCTTGCTTACTGCCTGCTCAGTAACCTGGCCATCCACCTGGTGCTACCCGACCGGCGCTTTGCCCGGGACTACCGGCCGGAATGGTACGAACTGCCCCGGTATGTGCGCTTTATCCATGACTACCACCGCCGGCATCCCGACCAGCCCATCATCATCTTTGCCGGCCCCTCCACCTCCTGGGGAATGGGGGCAAGGCCGGGCAAGGGCTTCCCCGAGCGTTTCGCCCGGATCCTGCGAGAGCGCTACCCCCGCGGCCCGCTGGCCCGGGCCAAGATCTTCAACGTCTCGCTCGTCGGGAACAACTCGGCCACCGACTACTATACGTTGCGGGCGCTGTCAGGGGTGGCGGACGCGGTGTACCTGCAGATCCACTATGCCGCTTTCTCGTTCCGGGACCAACTGCATCTCAAACCGGAGTTGGTGGTGGGACTGGGGCAGTGGCCCAGCGAGCGCGAGCGCATGGCACTCGGGGGAGAGTGGGTGCAGAATGCTCGCAACTGGGGCTGGGACACCGCCATTTCCATCTGGCTATGCCGGCACTTGCCGCTGTACCGGGACCGCATCGCGCTGCGCCACCACCTCTACCAAGATGTCAGCAACCCGGCAGAGTACCTCTATGATTCATACGAGAATTGGATGGAGGCCACTGGGCGGGAGCGCCGGGAGCGGGCTGCCAGGCGGCTAAGGGAGGCCTGCTACGACCGCGAACTCTTCAAGGTCGGGGTGACCCAGCGCTGGGAGCAACTATCCACGGGCGCCCGCGATTGGTTCCGCAAGATGACGGGCTGGCGCTTCCAGGGGGTGCCCATCCGGGCCAACAACCGCAACTTCACGTTCCTCAAACTCACGGTGAGTGACCTCCAACGGCGGCGGGTGCCGCTCTTCGTCTACACCGCGAAGATCAACGTATCGCTCCTGGAGCGCGAGGGGCTCTGGGACCAGGCCTTGTACGACCGCAACCAGCCGGTGCTGGCGCGCTACTTTGCCGCTCATGCGGTCCCTTATGTAGACTATAATGACCGGCCCGTCCTGCCGGAGCGATACTTCCACGACTATGCCCACCTGCTGGATCCGGGGGCGGCTTGGCAGGCGGAGCAACTGTTCCGGGATAGCAGGGGGTTCCTGGAGAAGATCGGTCGCTGATGTCGTGCGCCCCGCCCGGCGCATGCTCACCGGAGGCGCCGTGAGGCGAGAAGCGCTCGGATTGGCGAGTCTGGGTGCGATCCTGCTGTTGCTGGCAGTGCGGCTGCTGCTGGCCCGCGACACCGTGCCCGAGACGGTGCTGGTGGTGGGGGATTCGCTGGCCCAGGGTTACCACCAGCGGGTGCCCTGGCCCACGCGCCTGAAGCGCGAGGGGGTGCGCTCGGTCAGCCTGTGCACCCACGTGGCCCTCACCTCGCCGGAGATCGTGCGCATGGCGAGGAACAGGGTGCACGGCAGATATGAGGCGGCAGTGATCCTGTGCGGCACCAACGATGCCCGGGATGGGGTGCCGCCCAAGCGCTATGAGCAGGCGCTGGAGACGCTGGTGGGGATGCTGCCGGCAACGCGCATCCTCATCCTGGGGCAGCCGCCCGACCTGCGCCGGCCGCGGGTGGACGGCAGACCCTACCGGGCGGTGGCGGGGCGGGTGGCGGCGCGGCATGACTGCGGCTACCTGGACCTGGCGCGCCTGCTCGGCTCCGATCCTGAGACCTATCCGGACCGGGTGCATCCCTCCGACCAGGCGGCGGAACGGATGGCGAAGGCGGTGGTGAGGGCGCTGCAGCACTGCCCGCGCCGGGATGTGGCCGGCCGCCCGCCCGGGTACGCCCTGCGCCCCATGGGTATCATGCAGACGCCGGCGTGGCGGGCCGAGGGCGCGCCGGCATCCCGGTAATGCCCGGCGGGAGATAGTGGAGCAGCGATGATCTTCAACGAAATCTGGTACGCCCTGTTCCTGATCCCGGCGGTCATCGTCTTCCACCTGGTACCCGTGCGCTGGCGCCCCTGGGTGTTGGTGCTGGCGGGCACCGCTTTCTATGGCTACTACGCCCGCGTCTTCCTGGTGCTGATCGCGGTCGAGATCGTGTTCGTCTGGCTGCTGACCCGGGAAATCCAGCAGCAGAAGTGGATGTTCGGCTTTGCCCTGGCGATCACCCTGGGCGCACTCGGCTACTTCAAGTACCGCAACATGCTGGTGCTCACGGGCGCCGGGCTGGCCGACCTGCTGGGGTGGCACTATTCACCCGCGGTGTCGCAACTGGTGCTCCCGCTGGCCATCTCGTTCTTCACCTTCGAGTTCGTGCACTACCTCGTTGACTGCCGCAAGGGCACCATTCCGCCCCACCACCTGGTGGACTTCCTGGCCTTTGCCATGTTCTTCCCCACCATGGTGGCGGGTCCGATCAAGCGCTTCCAGGATTTCCACCCCCGGGTGGCGGGGGCACGGCTGAACGCCGGCGACCTCAGTGGAGGCTTCAGCCGCATCCTGGTCGGGCTGCTGCGCAAGATCGTGATCGCCGACACCCTGGATTTTTGGACCCGGAACATGGTGGGCGAGGTGCACATCATGACCGGCCCCACGCTGTGGCTGGCCATCTTCGCCTATTCCCTCAAGATCTATATGGACTTTGCCGGGTACTCCGACATCGCCATCGGCAGCGCCCGGCTGTTTGGGATCAAGGTGCCGGAGAACTTCCTACAGCCCTACTTCAAGCGCAACATCGCCGAGTTCTGGAAGGCCTGGCACGTCTCACTCTACAAGTGGATCGTGGACTACGTTTTCATCCCCTTGGGTGGGAGCCGCTGCAGCACGCGCCGGGCGATCTTCAACACCCTGGTGGCCATGAGCGCCTCGGGCCTGTGGCACGGCGCAGCCTGGAACTTTGTGATCTGGGGCTTCTACCACGGATTGCTCCTCTCTGGCTACCGCGTTTTTCGGCAAAGCAAACTCGCCTTCGTGCCCAAGAGCCGGGCCGGCCGGCTGGCTGCCGGCGCTGCCTCCACCGCGCTCACCTTCTTCCTGGTCACGGTGGGCTGGCTGTTCTTCGTGATGCCTGTGGAGGCGCTGGCAGTGGCAATCCCCAAGATGTTCTGGCCGTGGTAGGTCAGGCAACCGCTCGAGGCACGTTCCAATACACAGCGGAACCGAGGGAGACAGGTGATGGAGAAGTCACAACGTACCTGGAAGACCACCGCGCGGGAATGGCTGGAGGACTTCGGGGTGGCGGTCGCCTGGTGGGCGATCATCACTCTGCTGGTGCTCTTCTCGGGCGCGCCAAGCAAGTTCATCTACATTGACTTCTGAGATGACGACCCCGGGCAAAACCGAGGGTCTTCCCACCCCCCCGCAGGGCGGCCTGCGCCCGGCCCGATTGGCGCGCCGGCTCGCACTGCTGGCCCTGTTGTTGGCGGTGGGGGAGATGCTGCCGGCGGCGCTGCTGCCGACCGCTCGCTATGCCCGGGACTACCGGCCAACCTGGCCGGAGACCGCGCGCTTCATCGCCTATCTTAATGATTACCACCGCCGGCACCCCGACCGGCCGATCATCCTTTTTCTGGGTCCCTCCACCGCCTGGGGCACAGGGGCCAGCCCAGGGCATGCCATCCCGGAGGAGTTCGGCCGGCTGCTGGCCGCGCGCTATCACACCGGCCCGCTCGCCCGCGCGCAGGTCTTCAACCTGTGCCTGGAGGGCAGCAACTCTGCGATGGACTACTACCTGCTGCGGGCGGCCCGCTCGCTGCACCCGACCGCGGTTTACTATCAGGAGCACTATCGTTTCTTCGGCGCGCGGGCGGCGCTGGAACTCAAGCCCGAGCTGGTCGCCAGCCTGGGGCTCTGGCCCAGCGCGGGCGATCGGGAGCGGCTGGGCGGGGAGTGGATGCAGGCAGAGCGCAGCCTCGCGGTGGAGGCGTCATTGGCCTGCCACCGCTGGTGGACGCTCTATCGCGACCGCTTTGCCCTGCGCGCCCTGGTCTACGGAGACCCCCGGGCGCCCGGGGAGGTGGGCCAAGAGCGCTATGACGAATGGCTGGAGCGCACCGGACGGGAGCACCGCCGCGACGCGGCCTGGCGGCTGGAGGAGGCGGAACGCCTGGCGCTCATCAACCACGCCCTCACCCGGCCATGGGACACCCTGCCGGCCGCACAGCGTGAGTTACTGGTAAGGCTCAACCGCAACCTGCACTCGTACAACTTCGGGGTCATCCGCCCCAGCAACCGCAACCTGGGCTTTATCGGCCGGCTGCTGGCGGAACTCAAACGCGATGACATTCCCACCTTTGCCTACACCGCCGTGCTCAACCGGCCCCTGCTCAGGGAGTATGGGCTGGTCAACGAGGCCGACTTCGCCAGGAACTCCGAGACGCTGCGCCGTTTTCATGCCGAGCGCGGGGTGCCCTACGTAGACTACAACACACAGCCCCCCCTGCCGGCGGCCTGGTTCCACGACGTGGACCACCTGGTGGATGCCGGCACCGCCTGGCAGGCGCGGCGGCTGCTGGATGACAGCAGGGGATTCCTGGAGGCCGCGGCCGCCCAGCCGGAGGCGGAGCGATGAGCAAAACGCCCGCATCGCGCCCCGGCCTGTCCACGGTACGCCTGCTGCGGCGGCTGGCACTGCTGGTAGCCCTGCTGACGCTGGGTGAGGTCCTGGTCGGGCGGGTGCTACCCGGCCGGGAGTACGACCGCAACTTCCGCCCCTGGTGGACGCACTACGGGCGTTACCTGGAACACATCCGGGCGTACAAGCGCCGGCACCCGGATCGTCCGGTGATCGTGTTCGCGGGAGCCTCGGTGGCCTGGGGATTCTGTAACACCCCCGGCAACGCGCTGCCCGACCAGTTTGAGCGGGCGCTGCATGCCCGGTACCGCACCGGGCCGCTCTCACGGGCCAAGGTCTTCAACGTCTGCCTGCAAGACAACAGCGCAGCCACCGATTACTACGTGCTGCAGGCGCTGGGCGGGATGGCGGATGCCATCTACCTGCAGGTGCACTATCGCTTCTTCAACCTGGGCTGGCGGGCCAAGATGGCGCTGCCCGTGGAACTGATGCAGCAGATGGGGGAATGGCCCACGGCAGGGGAACGCCGGGACCTGGGCGGGGAGTGGCTGCGGGCCGACCCCAACCTCGCCACCGGGCTCTCGCTGTGGCTGGCCAGACACTCTGCCCTCTACCGCGACCGGCTGGCCCTGCGCGAACTGGTGTACGGGGACAGCCTGGCACCCGGCCAAGCCGGCTACGAGGCGTATGAGGACTGGCTGGAGCGCACCGGGCGCGAGCACCGCCAGCGTGCCCAGGAGCGCCTCGCGCGGGAGGCCACCTTGCGCGACCGGGACCGCTGGCTCACCACTTGCTGGGACGACCTTCCGGCACGCCGGCGGCTGACGCCCGCGAAAGACGTCTCTGTGCTCGATTTCGGGGCGGTGCGGCCCAGCAACCGCAATCTGCACTTCCTCCGGCGCATCGCCCGGTGGAGCAGGCAGACTGAGGAACCCCTGTTCTGCTACACCGCGGTGCTCAACGCCCGTATCATGGACCCGGTGTCGCACACCTGGCGGCGAGACTACCGCCGCAGCATGGCCCTGGTCCGCCCGCTATTTACGGGGCCGGGCCAGGTGTTCATGGACTACAACGAGATCCCGGCCCCGCCCACCCGCTTCTTCCACGACTTCGACCATCTGGTGGATGAGGGCGCTGCCTGGCAGGCCGCCCGACTGCTCGATGACAGCCGGGGGTTCCTGGAGGGACCGGTGCTCGCACGCTTTGCCGGAAAGCAGGTTAGCCCCCGCCAGGGACGGCGCCCCTGAGTCCGGGCCCGGCCAGAGACCCGGCCCCCGTCACCTCGGGGCGAGAGTACGGACAGGCATTTGGCCGCTCCCATGCTCTCCGTGTTAGGCATTCCCCCAGGTTTCCCCCGGGTTTACACACCTTGGGCTGTCCTGCGCACGTTCCCGGTCGCGCTTGTATAGGCGGCCTACATGCGTGGCCGCATGTGGTGGCTTTTTGCGACATCCGGATGCTCAGGGCGCTTATCCCGGAGGTATCCTCTGGGTGCAGCCGCAAACCATTGCGGCGTATCCGTATACGGAAGGAGTGACCGAAATGGCTATGCCACAACGTGAACCGGAAGTCCGGGAAGAGCGCGCGGTGGCAGGCACGCCGTATATCAGCACGGGGAACTTCACCCTCTCGGCCTTTTTCGGCCTGGGTGCCCTGGTCCTGGGCATCATCGCCCTGGCGGGCGTGATCCCGGTCATCCTGTCGCTGATAGCGCTGCTCGCGCTCGGCGTGGCGCAGTGGCTGATGGGCCTCGGCCTGATGGGGGCCGCGGACGCCAGCCTGCCTGTGACCCGCGGCGATCAGCCCCGGGTGCTGCCGGCTGGCCCGGTACCTAAGGGGATTGGTGCTTGGTTCCTTGGTGGTTCCTTTGCCATCCTGCTTGGGATTATCGGGTTGATCTACGGCTCTGCGGGAGCGTGGGTGTCGGTAGGCGTGCTCTTGAGCGCGCTCGCGCTGTTCTTCGGTGATGGTTGGTCCGTGGTGCGCGGGCTGGCCCCCGGTCGGTACATGCGCAACCTCGCGGGCGCCGGTGAGATCGCCCGCGGCGCGGACCTGTGGGGGGCGGTGATCGTTACCCTGTTGGCGGTGCTGGCCCTGCCCGCATCGGTGGCCGTGATCACCGGTGCACCCACCGCGGTGTCGGGAGTATCTCCCGCCACCGCGATGACGATCACCAGGACTGCCACGCAGGCTCTGGTGTCCAGCGCCATCCTGCTGCTGGGCGCCACGCTGTTGGTGTCGGGCATGCTGCGGGCCTGGGCCTACAGGCGCGTGCGCGTGTAACAGCCGGCGCTGGGAAAGAGAAGAGCGGGACGGCTTGCCGTCCCGCTCTTCTCACGCTCTACTCAGCGCCAATCCGGTCGGGAGACTGGCCGCGCCGGTTCCGAGGCCGGGTGCACCCCCCGGCTTAAGCCCAACCACACTTCGCTGCCCGGCTTGCTTTCCTGCCACCAGATACGCAGTTCAAGTTGCCACAGCCCGGATTCATCCTGCCAGCCCGCCACCAGCAGGGCATCACGGTTGGGTGCCTGGCCTGCCACCGACCACGCCGGGGAGGCTTGGCCCAGCCGCCGCCAGCGGGGGCCCAGGGCATCGCTGTACCAGCGCAGCACCTCGAGCGAAGGGTACTTCTCCCGCACTCTGAAATGCACCGACTTGAAGCCGACGGTGGGCGCGCTCTCCCGGCGCACGCCCTGGGCGTATGGGTACACCGGGAGGTCCTTGTTCGCCAACGCAGGCCCGGGCCCGGTGGCCCGGGAGAGCAGCAGCATCCCCCCTACCCAGAGGGCAGCGGCGGCGAGCAGCGCGATCTGCAACCCACGAATATTGCTCATCCCGCTCCTGTGTGGTTCCCGCGGGCGAAGACGCGGACCCCGTTCAGCAGGTACATCACCCCAACCGCCAGCAGGAACAACCCACAGCCTATCAGTACCCCCCGGTAAACATTCGCCGTCAGCAACACGCGCCCCTTGGCCACTGCCGCCGACACCGCACTGTACCACACCAGGTCCGCACTCACGTGCCCCAGCAGGAACACGGCTACTCCGGTCCCGCCCAGGGCCAGGGCTCCCGTCATCTGGCTCAGCCCGGTCGTCCCCCACCACACACTCCAGTAGGGGTTGGAGACGCTCACCACTACCCCCAGCAAGACCAGTGCCCCCACGTCGTGGGCGGAGAGCGCGGCCGCCTGGGAGCCGTGCCCGAAACTGACCTCGATCCCACCCGGGCGCACCAGCCCCCACCCCATCCAGAGCAGGGCCGATCCGCCCACCAGGGAGATGCTCCCCACCACCTGGCGCCGGGTAACCAGGCCCGCCAGCCCTGCCGCCAGGCCCAGCACCAGGGCGGCTTCGAGCACGCCGTGCCCCAGTGTGATCAGTGGACCCGCCCAGATCCCTCGCCGCGCGCTCTGGGCGATGGTGAGGGTGAGCATCGGCCCCGGGGCCAGCGCGCCGGAGAACCCGATCCCAAAGGCCAGTGCCGCCAAGCGCCCCAAGGCACGTGGGTTGACGCTCGGCGCAGAAACCGTGGGCATCATCACCCTCACCAGATGATCTCCAGGTTGGCGCGTGGGATGAGCAAGGGCTGGGCCTCGCCGGCCAGCCGCACCTCGGCCACCCGCACCCGGGCGCCGGTGGCGATCTCCACCAGTTCCGCGGGCATCGCAATGACTTCTCCCAGCCGGCCGAAGTAGGGTTCGCGGATAACGCGCACCGTCGCGCCTGGCGCCAGCGGTGATTCCTCCAGCGCGGCTTCTTGCTGCGCCTGCTCGGGCAGGGGAACGATCACCTCCGGCCGGATCACCCCCGCCCGAATCTGGGTGGCCCCGTTTACCGAGGCCATGCGCCCTTGCAGCGACTCCAGCAGCCGCCAAGTGCGCTCGGCCATCGCCATCCGCCCAAAGCCCTCGGTGAGGATCAGGGTAAAGGGCACCTGCTCCTGGCCGGTAATCGCCACCCCGATCTCGTGCCCGACAAAGCGGCCCAGGTCGGCGTCCGAGACGCCTCCGGTCACCAGCGCCGCCGCGCCCACCTCGGCCACCCGGGCCAGGGCGGCGCTGTCTGCGCTCGCACCTCCCACCAGCACTTTGCCTGCCCCCGCGTCGGGGATGGCCGCGGCCGCCAGCGCCTCATCCGGCCTGCCCACCACCAGCACCTCGCCCCGGCGCTCGCCACCCACCCCGAAAATGCCCTGCACCATTGCCGCCCAGGCGGAGACAACCACCCCCTCGTCTGGCAGCACCTCCGCCACTGTCCCCGCAAGGTAGGCATCCAGGTCCAGGGGTATGGGTGGCTCGCGCACCCCCACGAACCCGGAAAGCCCGCTCACGTGGTCAATGGTGCCGGTGGTGGGGCTGCAGCACTCTGAGCGGAAGAGCCCGAAGAACGAACGCACCTCGGCCAGCACCTCACCGGCGGTCACCGGGTCGCCCGGCCGCTTCGCGACCAGGGTGGGGACCTCCGAGGCCTCCACCCCCAGCACCTCGGATACCTTGATGGTGCGGATCTTCCCCGGCAACTGGGCGCGCGCCACCGTCTCGTCGGCAGCCACCCGCTGGCCGACCTGTACCAGCACCTCCCCCTTCAGGGGTAGCCGGCGCTCTTTGCGGATGGTCAGGCCCGGGCTCACCCGCAGCCCGGGGGTGTACGAAGTCGCCATGCTTACTCCAGGGCCCCAGCCGCGGTTAGCCAGCGCTGTACGGCCGCCTCTCGCGCAGATTCCTCTCGCGGCAGAACCAGCGGACGCCCCCGGCAGTCCAGGATGATCCCCACCACCCCACCTCGCAGGGTCGCCTTAATCTCCCTGCCCCGCCCCCCACCCAGGTCCAGGGCACGCCCGGGCGCCAGCCTCGCCTCCAACGCGTCGCCTGCCGGCAGTTCCAGCCGGCGCAGGTCACCGCCGCGCACCTGGATCTCCAGGTCCTTGGCCTGCAGCGTGAGCGCGGGTTCCCCCTCCCGCACCGGCCCCGCGGGGGCCACCACCGTGCCCAGGGGCACCAGGCAGTCGCGGTGGAAGACCTGCGTGGCGGCCTCCGGCTGCTGCTGCGCCAGCACCCCTAACTGCGGCATCATGAAGATAGAGTCCACCGCTAACTCGGTTACGCCCTGCGGTTGGAAAGCGTCAATCATCATCAGCGCGGCCTGGTGCCGGCGCGGGGCGTGGGAGAGCACCCCGCCGCTGCCAATAATCAGGTCCAGGGCCATCATGTCCACCAGGCTGGCCCCCCCGCCCGCCTGCGTGAACATGTCGCCTACACTGCGCTGCGACTGCACCCCGCGCAGGCTCACCGCCAATTGCCGGTGATGCTCCAGGGCCAGGCGCAGCGCCTCCCGCGCCACCGCCTGCTCGATCAGTAACTCCTCCACCGTCTGCGGAATGGTGGTGGGCCGAATCATCTTGTTACGCAGCCGGTCACGCAGGCCCTCGGGGCGCACTCCCACCGGTGGCAGCCAGCGGCAAATGTTCGCCACCCCCGCCTCCACCACCACGTTGAATACACTGTAGGACATCCCCAGGTTGGCGCTTACCGTGCGGTTGAAGGTCTCTCCGAACACAGAGAAGACGTCGGTGGTGGCACCGCCGATGTCCACCGCGAACACGTTGCGGCCGGCCTCACGCGCCGCCGTCTGCACCATCTCCCCCACCGCCGCGGGGGTGGACATGATGGGTCCGCTGGTCCAGGTCATCAGCTTCCCGTAACCCGGCGCCTGGGCCATCACGTGCTCCAAGAATAGGCGGTGAATGG